>Ga0310695_10000262_pt1 | contig 140018 bp, 114 predicted proteins | sample RumenRJG_04DNA_FD_203882 | JGI IMG/M metagenome (GOLD analysis project Ga0310695, IMG submission 203882) | Bovine rumen microbial communities from Lethbridge, Alberta, Canada - RJG_04 (v2) (version 2) | ecosystem: Host-associated > Mammals > Digestive system > Stomach > Rumen | place: Canada...
TCCCTTATGTGTGCAGTTTCGACGAAGGCTACGAGCAGACCACCTTCCACAAACTGACAGGATGGGGCAACTGGCTGCGCACCAACCAGCATTATCTTTGGGGCAATCCCACAAGCGACGGCGGTGGCCCGCTCAAGTGAATGTAACATAAATACCAATAAGCTACCGTCGGTGAGTTGGGCCTAACGCCAACGAGACTAGCGTGATTGTTTTTCCCGAATTTGGTAAAATCCCCCGAAAATTGGGAACAAATGAATTTGTTGGAGGGGCCAGTAGAGCAAACACGTATCAAGAATGTGGCACTGATGATGTTCTCATACCATCCCGAACGATTCTTCCCTGGCACTCAAATCGACATCGTATTCTATCCGCAAGGCAAGGATGGCGACCCCAACAACTTTACAGAGACAGAACCCTTTCGTGGCCCTGTTCATTTGACACTTAGGCGTGCACTGGACTATTTGAAATATATGGTTGTCCGAAAGAACATCCACAAGCCAAAAGATGATGAGCATTCTATCGTGGTGTACAACTATCCCTATCAGGCACTGGAAGAGAGTCTGGTTAATGCCTACTATCACCGTCGATATGACGAGTACCAGCCTGTAGAAGTGAATATCATGCCAGACATGATAGAGATAATCAGCTATGGCGGTGCAGAACGCAGCATCAAACTTGATGATCTTCGGGCAGGCAAACGAGTCCATGCCCGTCGCTACCGCAATCCTCGTCTGGGTGAATTCCTCAAAGAGTTGCATCTGACAGAAGGAAGAGGTACAGGTTTCCCCACCATCTATGAGGAACTTAGGAAGAATGGATCGCCTGATTCCATCATTGAGGCTGACGATGAACATACCTATTTCATCATCCGCATCCCCTGCCATCCAGAATTTGTATGTGAAGAGTTAAGTATGGATAAAGAGGGACATATTCTGCCTGTTGGAGAGGTCTGGAAGCCAGATGTTACTGAGAATATTACTTGTGATGTTACTGATGTCAGTGACAATGGCACTGAGAGTGGCACTGAGAATGGCACTGAGGAATCAACGGCAGAAAAAAGGCGTGGCGAAATTCTGCGTTTGATGAAATTGGACAAGAAAATAACATATGATAATCTTGTTAATACTCTTCATGTCTCTCGAAGGACTATTGCACGCGACATTGACCTTCTTCGCTCTCAAAACAGGCTTATGAGAGAAGGGGGCGATTACGATGGTAGTTGGATTGTTATTGAATAATGAATATATGAGTACAACAAAGATTTACAGAATAGTGGCGATGGACATTTGTCAGTCGCATCCAAACAAGAAGGCATATCAGACTGATGCCTATTATGCTAAGTTGGCTAATCAATTGCTTGACGATTTCAAGCAACTGCGATTGGACTTTGGCGAACAGACTTCGCCCATCATGCGATATACGGCAATACTTCTGGCCAACTATATGGAAGACATCGTGGCCGACAGCGGTCAGTGGAGGGCATTCTCATCTTTATGTCAGCAGATGTTTGGACAGATAGTTCCCATGTATCACGATGCCAACTCTGAGTATTATCCCGACGAGCCTTGTTTTGAGGCCGTGCACTTTTTAATATGGCACGCTGCTACAGAGATGGACGACATCTGGTGGAATGCTGACAACAGCGCACTCAAACGTATGGCGACGGTAGCATTTGACAGACTGGACAAGGCTTTCGAGCAATCACCTGTCAACGATGAACTATCCAATGACATCAACAATATGCTCAAACAGGCTGGAACGGATTTCCAGAAAATGCGACCAGCACTGATATGGGTGTTCAAAGACTGCTACCTGACCAGGAGTTATGCAGCAGAAAAACTGATAGAGGAACGTATGGAAGAAGCCAGACGTATGTCAAACATGATGCCCGCTGAGTCTATGCGCATGTTCTATGCCATCATGCACAGCATCTTTGCTTATAAGATTGGGCCGCTTGCCCTGGAGCCTAAAGAATATGTTGCAACACTGATGCGCACCAAGTCGATGCTCCACGAGGCTCAAGAAATGATGGAGATAGAGTTGTTGCCTATGGGTTATTATCAATATACCATAGAGGATGGTGGTCTGTGGCTTCGGCTGCTCAGGACTAATGGACAAACACTGCGGATCGCACGTGACGAGATAACACTTAATGATGACGATTTGCGACGACATGATGGTTGTTGTGCCATCTTCGTGAAATATCTTGGGGCATGGCACATGAACGGCATCATGATACCCGTTCAAGACATGGCCAGCCACTGGGATAAATTTGTTAAACGAGACCGCGACTACAAGGCAGAAGGAACTCGTGACGTAACGGGCGAAATGCTTTTGGAGCAGTCTGGTGGCAAGGAAATCCTCTACTTCGAAGACACGGAGGAGATGAAAGACTATCTGATGGCGAACATGCGCTATCGGCCTGAGCATTTCGACTTTCTCAAAGAGCAAGACCTGACAGGCAAGCATCCTTTGCTATTCATCGACAAGAATGCCAAGAAGTTCGCCCTGCACTTCTCGTTTGGATTTACACCATGTATAGCAGACCCCGCCAATCCGTACTACGATGCAGCAATCGCTCACAAGGAGGCTATAGAAATGTTCTGGAACGATAAGAGCATTAGTACCGAAGCGATACTATGGCTGTTGGAGCGCAATTATATACCCGATATCTACGACGATGCCCTACTTAGTCAGGAGGGTTCACCTGAAGAGAAACAGGCCGATGCTCGTTTCTTACTGAGGTATATGAGAAGAGAGAATTACTGATTTCCACTATAATGATATTCTATTCACGCCCCATGTGATTATTACCTCATAATATTTGGATAATTCAATTATTAGTGTTACCTTTGCACCCACGACAGCGTTCTTTGAGAGCAAAGCAAAATGAGTAAGAATGGGGAACTAAGGTAGTTCCTAAATCGTTACCTACGCTACTCGACAATTCTGTAATATGCTGATTTTCAAACAAGAAAGAAAATCTATATGCCTTCTACAGTGATAGGAGATGGCTTTCTCAATGCCGCAGGCGGTCATCACCGTTTTCAGTTTCTTGCACATCGACCAGTAGTTCTTGGACGAGCCAAGCGACCAAAGGTCGAGCGCATCTTGCCGAAAACCAGCTTGTCTTCCTGTAGGTGTTTGTAGCGGTCGATAATCTGCAAGGGCACGTCCATCAGCTTCACTTGGAAGGGGATATTGGTCTTGTGACGCTTGCTGATGATCCACTTGTCGCCGTTGATGTCCACGATGTTGTCCGTCGTCAGGTTCTTCACGTCGATGAACGAGAGGGCGCCAAAGTCCTTGATAAACTCAGGTGTCAGTTCCAGCATCGACATATCTGTACGACGGTAGTGCGGCTGGATGAAATCTGCCACATCCTTTCTTGAACGCTCCATAGCCCAAAGTGTGCTTGCAGCCCTGTCCTTGCCCACACGTTTCTTCTGGTTGGCGATATCCTTATCGAAAGTACTCAGCAGCGTCTCGTACTCGCTGCCAAAGCCCTGATACGAGTTGCGCACCATTTCTGCCGTCACGAAAGCCTCCCTATCCGAAAGGTGCTGATAATGCTTGATGATCTGCGCCTTGATGTTGTCAAGTTCGCGGTTAATCTGCAATGCCTCCTTGCTGCGACCTTTGGCACAATTGCCCTTTACATCCCACATGTCAAGCGGAATCGTCTTCTTGCAACTGAACTGCGACTGAGTCCCGTTAATCGTAACCCTGCCCATCACAGGCACCACGCCATGGTACCCTCCCCGAGACACTCAGTCTCGTGGTCCCTCCCTTCTCCTTACTCTTGTTCACATAGAACAGAATGTTAAAAGTACTTCTCATGTTTCTTACTCCGTTTTTAATTCTGGCTGCAAAACTACTATTTCTTTTGGCATCCATCGCTATGCAAAATGTAGCAGTTTGCGGAATAAGAACGGGTTACGATTTGGCAACCTAACTCCTTCACCAATCCTCCCCAATTTGCTTTTAGCCCCAAATTGAACTTCCTCGTTCTTCCCCGTCTTGCCTTTATTACAGGCCGAATTGCGTTAATCTTCCAAAATCCGTTGTTCTTTACAACTTTTTTTCGTAACTTTGCGACAAAAATAGTCGCGAACTTACTCTGTCTCGGCAAAAAAGAAACAAAATTTCTTTGTTTTGCTCTCGACTTTTCGTAACTTTGCACCCGATTTCATAAGAGAGAGAATGAAGCAACAACTAAGAGCAGCATTGTTCGACCTTGACGGCGTGGTATTCGACACAGAGCCACAATACACCGTGTTCTGGGGTTCGCAATGCCGATTATATCATCCGGAGCATCCCGGATTGGAGCATGAGATAAAGGGGCAGACCCTTACTCAGATTTTCGACCGATGGTTCAATGGCGAACTGGTAGCGGTGCGTCCTTTGGTCAAGCAGAGACTTGACGATTTCGAAGCCAGCATGCAGTTTCGGTACGTAGCCTGTCTTCCTGCTTTTCTTGGTGATTTAATTAAGCATGGGGTGAAGACGGCGGTAGTGACGAGCTCTAACCGGCAGAAGATGGCGAGCGTGTATAGGGCGCATCCGGAATTCAAAGTGATTTTTGATGCGATCCTAACCAGTGAGGACTTTGCGGAGAGCAAGCCTTCGCCTGACTGCTACCTGAAGGCAGCTGCTCGCTTTGGCGTACCCCCTATGGAATGTGTTGTATTCGAGGATAGCTTCAACGGTCTTCGTGCCGGACGAGCAGCGGGCATGAAGGTGGTTGGACTGACCACTACCAATTCGGAGAGCAGCATCAAGGAACTGTCTGACTTTCAGATACCCGACTACACATATTTAGACTTCAAGACAATAGAGGGAATAGTGAATGGTGAATAGTGAATGGTGAATAGTGAATAGTGAATAGTGAAAAATATTTGATATGGCAGGATATTTAGTGAGCGACACACGCAAGGTGACGACACACCGTTTTATTGAGATGAAACAGAAGGGAGAGAAGATTTCGATGCTTACCTCCTATGATTATACGACAGCCGGTATCGTAGACCGTGCCGGTATTGACGGCATTCTTATTGGCGACTCGGCTTCGAATGTGATGGTTGGCAACTCGACCACGCTGCCCATGACCGTCGACCAGATGATATACCATGCTCGTTCGGTGGTTAATGGCGTAAAGCGTGCGCTCGTAGTGTGCGACATGCCTTTTGGCTCATACCAGACGGGAGTCCATGATGGAGTAGTCAATGCTATACGCATTATGAAGGAAAGCGGATGCGACGCATTGAAGCTGGAGGGTGGTGCCGAGATTTTGAATACGGTGAAGGCTGTCCTCGATGCTGGTATTCCAGTAATGGCTCACTTAGGGCTTACCCCACAGTCGATAAATAAGTTCGGTACCTATGCTGTACGAGCCAAGGAAGAGCGCGAAGCTCAGAAGCTTCTATCGGATGCCCAGCTGCTTGCTGATGCAGGCTGCTTTGCTGTCGTTCTGGAGAAGATCCCAGCCCTGCTTGCTGAACAGGTGACAAAGAGCATAAATGTACCTACTATAGGCATAGGCGCAGGTAACAAGTGCGATGGCCAGATACTTGTGATCGCCGACATGCTTGGTATGAATCAGGGATTTTCGCCCAGATTCCTTCGCCGCTATGCCAACCTTAATGCGGTGATGACTGATGCCATTGGAGCTTATGTAGGTGACGTGAAGAGTGGAGACTTCCCTAACGAAAGCGAATCTTACTAATAAAAGTGAATGGTGAATAGTGAATGGTGAATAGTGAATGGTGAATAGTGAATGGTGAATGGTGAATACTCAGAGTAATACCGGTCATTTGCACTTGTGGAACAGAAATTTCTGGCTAATGGTGATAGCTAATCTGCTATTGTCCGTATCTGTAACCATGCTTATTCCTACGCTACCGCAATGGCTGTTGCTTAGTGAAGGTCTGACGAGTGCTGAGACTGGCTGCGTCATGGGAATATTTGCTGTCGGATTATATTTGCCAGGAGTTTTCTGTTCATATTTGGTACAGCACTATCGTCGCAACTTGGTGTGCGTATGGTCTGTCCTGGCATTGGCAGTGACCATTGTTCTCCCTTCGTTTGTCAATCTGAAAGGAGCATTACTACTGATTACGGTCATCAGGTTGATTCAGGGCATGGCCTTCGGATTAGCCCAGATGGTGCTTGCCTCAACACTGGTTATTGACACATGCGACTCTGTCCGCCGTACAGAAGCCAACCATTCTGTAACGTGGTTCGGTCGATTTGCATTGAGCGTGGGCCCACTGGCAGGAATCCTGGTTTACAAATGGGCTGGCTTTGAATGGGTATCGTGGGTTAGTGCCGTTTGTTGTCTGGTGACGGTACTACTTATTCTTTCTGTTCATTTTCCATTCCGTGTACCCGCTGACAGCATCCATCTATTCAGCCTCGACCGGTTTATCCTTACCTCTGGATGGCCGTTGATGGCAATACTATTCCTGTTCACCTTCTCTGTAGGTTTGCTTTTGTCGCTGCCACTCGACGAGCATTTCTATGGTTTGCTGATGATAGGTTTTCTGCTGGCACTACTCGCCCAACGCTTTGTGTTTCCTAATGCAGAGCTGAAAAGCGAGATTGTGTCAGGTATGATACTGGTGGGCGCCTCAATTCTTATACGGCTCACGTCACCATCGTCAATCCTGTTCTCACCGCTATTGGGATTTGGTATGGGTGTCGTAGGTGCCCGCATTCTGTTGTTCTTTGTCAAGTTGAGCCATCATTGTCAGCGTGGCACTTCACAAAGCACTTTTATACTGGGGTGGGAGAGTGGACTCGCTATGGGTATAGGTGCTGGATTCTACCTGTTTGCCGATGACCCCAAATCCATGCTCTATACTGCCCTTGGTATCATCGTATTGACCTTGGCATGCTATGTGATGGTCATCCACAAGTGGTTGATGGTTCACAAGAACAGATAGTTCAAGACGATTAGGGCGTATGCGATACGCCCCTACCATTCACGGATAAGGGGTTATTTCCGTAAGGCAAGATTATAGTTATAGTAATCTTTTCGACCTGTGATATCTTCTGTCATTTTCAAGAATGGGGGAAACTTCACGGGTTCGCCTTTTGTAATTCCTTTTGTTTCAAGGATTATCAATCCTTTCAATTGTTCCTGATAAGTGTCAATTTCAAAATACTGGCCTTTCCAGATGAAGCTATGGCGTATTTTTCTGATGGTCATTCTCTGGGGGTCGGCAAGTCCAAGCATCATTTCGTAGAGGTTGTTGTTGATTTGCCGTTCGGTAACGACCTCTTCTGTGGCAGACTTACGTGACTTGGACGTGTGGACATAGACATATTTCCCTTCCCAACCACGTTTACGAAGACGCACCTCACAATCGGGGTCGGCTGTAAGATAAGTTTGGGTTATCTCGCTTTCGATACAATCGTCGGGCAGTTCGCCTGTCAGTTCGACAATGTACTTGCGTTCTTCTTCAATGGGCTGTGGCAATTCGAGCACACCCGATATTTCCTTGATGACCCGTCGCATCTTTGCCTCAAAATCATCATGGTTGTTGATGACACGCAGATGAGGATGGCCAGACCATGCATGGATCACCTTCTTGTCGAGCAAACGTGCTATTCGCAGGCCTTCCTCATTCATCTGCTCGTAGCGTTGGGCATTGTTGGCAGTGGTATAGTACTGCTCGGCTCCGTCGGCAGCTGACACTAAGTGAAGGACAGCATCATAGCGCATTCGTAGTTCTGAGGTCGACGTTCCAACGGCACGCGTAATATCGTTCCAAATCTCTGGCGACATGTAGGCCGAGATGTCCATTGCTCCACGGTCGCAAACAATGAGACAGGGCTGCTCAGTACATTCCTGAGCCATGCGGAGGAACTTGTCTTCCAGAGCCAGCTGAATCTCGAGTGTAGCCTTCTCACCTTCGTAGAAGAATCCCTTGTTCGTGGTCAGGTAGTTCATGCCCGATTGCGTGAAGAGCGTAGGTACTTCAGGTATTGTAAACACTTTGAACCCAAGGCTTGAGAAATGTTCTATAACACGCACCAATGCAGTGGTCTTACCTGCACAAGGTCCTCCTGTCAGCACAATTTTGACGATGTTAGTAGTCATTGGCTTGTAGGTCTTTGAATAATAATGATAATTCTGAAATCGTATGCAAAAATAGCTATAAAATCTTAAATGTGCAAACAATCATCCTTTTTCTTTGATTCCTGAGTGCATTATATGCCACAAATTGCCTTGTAGGGGCATCTCTGACACCTGTTCCGGTCGTTTGTAGGCACAAAAGGAATTGATGGATTGAAAATCTCTGCAATGATGTTTTCAAGCAATTGACTGAATGTACGGCTTGTCTCGTGAACATCATTAATCCTTTCCTTTCCAAAATAAAGGACAGGGTCAGAGTTTGGATGTTGTATGAACAGTAGTGCCGGACTTACAGGCATATTGTTAGGATTGTACTTTTGCGAACGGCGCACCTGACAGGAATACAAAAAGGTTTGTAGATAGTAGTCACTGTGCTTATTGAGACTTTCCTGTTCAAAGATGGCCTCAACACTCGCAAGGGGAACAGGACGGCGACTCCCCGTCTTATAGTCAACGACGCGGATACGTTCGGTTACGACTCCTTCAGGTGATGTCTCATTAATGCAGTCAAGTCGGTCAATGCGTCCTCCGATAAGTGACGAAAAAACAGTGTTGCCACAAGTGATCTGTATCGGTTCGCATAAGTCGCATTCAAGACCTATGATAGTAAACGGTGTAATCTTCAGATCCTGTGAAAGCAGTAATCGCAAATAATGGATGATGACCTCGCGGTTGATAATTTGCAGGCCATTGAGCGTATAGCAGGCAGATGAATGGAACAGCTCTTTTTGTATCGCTTCGTCTACAGCTCGTTCTATGTCCACACGTTTATGTAGCATTCTTTCGATTTCAGATGCTACAATACGTCCATTAGAATTCATCAGCTGTAAATACACCAGACGCGAGGCTTCGTGGAAGATGTTTCCAAACATACGGTTGTCTATGCTGTCGTCCTCGGTAGTGTCGGGTTCACGCAGATTGCAAACGTAATAATAATAGAACTGCAGCGGGCAGCGCAGGTATCGATTGATGCCGGTCGGTGTGAGCAAGGGTAGGTTCTTGTTGGCATCAGACGGATGACAATCAACCGAGAATCTTCGGATGAGACGTCTTGTCACCTCACTGGTCTTTTCTATAGGCTTGATGACTGTCGTATGAAGTTGCTGTCCTGCTTGTAATGTGTTGAACGTAATATGGTGCGGGCTCTCAACCATCATCTGAAGCATGAAACGGCTCATCTCACCGGTTTGACCGTCGGTCGTGGCATTGTTATAGACAATAGTGATGTCGGAAGCCCGTTGTAGCAGACGATGGAAATAGTAGGAATAGATGCTGACTTTATGGTCGATGGTTGTCAGACCGTATGCTTTGCGTATATTATAAGGTATAAACGACGTGTCGTTGATACCACGTGGCATGTTGCCTTCACCTGTTGATAATAGCAACACATGGTCAAAGTCGAGATTGCGTGTTTCAAGCACGCCCATTACTTGAAGTCCCTCGGCCGGTTCTCCATGGAAAGGAATGCTTGTTGTCGTGATAAGCTGGGTGATGAGACGCTGTAAAGTGACGACATCGACATGAAGGTCGCCACTAACGACAAGCGAACGCACACGATTCAGCAGTCCGTATGTGCGAAAAACAGATTCTTGAAACAACGGGTCGTCATGGTTTGCCTTAGAGGCAATGGTTTGCAATACTCGGCACAACCAGTCGAGTAAGTCAGCGTTATTGTCGATTATGGTATCAAACAACAAACGTGTTCCATCATCGACACAAAGATCCTGACGTGTAGGATAGTACAGATGCTTTTGTTGCAATACTTCACATTGCTCTGACACGCACGTTGAAACGAAAGCAGTATAAGGATGCTGCAAAACGCGTTTGACATGATACAAGCGGAACTGTTCACGGCTTGGAACATAGCCCGAAACTTGCAGGTTGACGAGTTGGCGTACGAATGAAGCTACCGGCGATTGAGAGAGCGGATAACCTGATGTGATGTTGACTTTCTGGACTGTCTCAGGCAAACTGTGAATCACTGTCGGAAGCAAAGCCTCGTTACAGAGTACGACGGCGGTGCGCCTTCCATCAGAAACCCTGTCCTCACGCTCTAACCATTTGCTGATATAACGTGCTTGGATATTCTCGGTTGTGGCAGCTATATAACTGATCTGTTTGGGAGTGGCGAACTGGTTGTAAATGTCGTCGTCGGCAGTGTCGAGTTCGTTTGGGAACATCGACTGATATAGGCTAATATAGTGTCCTGCTTCATTACCCGACATGTAGTAACGGTCGAAATCCCAGTAGAAGCGTGCTTTCCCCTGTTTCTTCAAACAGGTGAAAAGTCTCTGTTCCACTTCTTGCAATAGATTAAAGCCAACGAACAAATAATGCTCATATTCATATTCAGTCTCTTCGGCTGTGGTAACGACTTTACGGTAAAGGGCACCTTCGTAGGCAAGGCCCTGTTCTTCAAGCCGACGGTTGAACGCGTGATAAATATCGCTAATCTTAGACCAGAGCTTTAGGAATCGTTCTTTCAACAGCGTGTTATGATCATCGGAGAAGTTACTGAAAAATTTCCGGATGGCGGCTTTTTGCTCGTCTGTCAGATAGTCAGTACCGTCAAGCTCGTGAATGTCACGGACATTGGCAAAGACCTTATCCGGTTCCGCCATATTCTTGTCAATATCATCGAAGTCAGCTAATAACACCTGTCCCCATCCATAGAAATGGTCTAACGTCTCGTCAATGCCTGTTTGTGCAATAAAGCATTGATAGAGGTCGCACACCAGCTTGATGGTGTCGGCCACTTTCAGCTCCGAATGCCTCCTGAACAAATCGCTGATGGTAATGTAGGCTGGACTCCAGACAGGTTTCCCTGCCATGCGTGCCAGGTAGTCGTTGAGGAAAAGGGATGCCCTTTTGTTGGGAAATACGACAGCAATGTGAGACAAGTCGGTACCGTACTTGCTGATGATGTCGTTTGCTACATGTTCTAAGAATGTTCTCATAGCTCTTCTATGCTTTGACTTGAACTATTTGATTGGAATAGACGAACCATAGATAGCCCTTCACGTTCTTGTAACCCATGCCTTTCAGCAACTCCATGTATTGGCCTATCTGCTTATGGTATTCATCGCGTGGTTTCCCGAATTTGAAGTCAATGACAATCATCTCGGTGCCGTTGGTGACTACCCTGTCCGGGCGACGCTCAATGACACGGTTGGTATTTGGGTCGACACTGATGATTGAGCATTCGTTGAAAACTTTCCAACCTTCGGTGTTTCCGTTGGCTAAGAACCACTGCGCCACCCTTGGGTCGGTCAGTCGTTTACGTATTAAGCTGGTCAGACGCTCACGTGTGATATTGTCGTCGTAGATGATTCCTTCGCCTTCCAACTCCTGTATGGCCCGGTCAACATCCTCGACGGTATGGATGGTAGAAAAAATATGATGAAGCACATTGCCCAGTTGGATGTATGAGGCTTGTTGCTCCTGTTCACTATCGTTTGTGTCGGCAGCAAACTCCCTGCTCTTATCGCTCTGCAAGAAAACTGCACGGGGTTTGTATGGATGGATGTCAATCTTGACTGGCGAGGGCTCCTTAAGAAACACATTCTTTTGCTCTTCGCCATCTTCTGTTTCCTGTTTTTCAAGAGCCAGTGTGCCGTATCTGAACTCGAGCGTCTGGTCTTTTGCATCTTTCCCGATCATGACACTGTTGTTCAACTTTATTTGGGGAAGCACCTGTTCGATGATGGCCGAACGCGATGCCTTCGTGTTTCTCATGCCTATCACATAGAGATTACGTTCGGCTCTGGTAAAAGCCACATAGAGAAGGTTCAGGTTGTCGACTGTCGTCTGCTGGTGTTCCTCTGTGTAGTCTTTCTCGTAGATGGTGCCTTCCATCTGTTTGGCACTATAGTCGATGGGGACGATAGGCAAGAGGTTGAACGGGGCCTCGTCAGGTTTGCACCAAAGAATGTCGCTGTGTTCCATTCGCCAGTCACAGAAGGGTATGATGACCGTAGGGAACTCCAGCCCTTTGCTCTTGTGAATAGAGATGAGTCTGATGCCGTCGGCTTCCGGGCTCTGTATGGTCTTGCCACAAAGGTTCTCGTCCCATTCTTTGATGAAAGCGCCCAAATCGCCCATTTGCTCATTGACAAAGCTGGATATCTGGTCATAGAAAGTACAGAGATATGCACTCTGGTTGCCCATCCTTTCCAGCCCGAAGATGGCGTAAAGGCGCTCGGCCAGTTCGTAAAGGGGCATTTGGAGTAGGTTGGCCGATGATTCTTTTAGTTCCTTTGGCAAATAGTCGTCTAATTCGCCATTGTGTAGCAATTGATTAGACCATGCCTTGGCCAGGAATGCCTTCGTAATGATGTCATTAGGGTTAGCCAGGAAACGCATGGCTTGTACAATGACATTCACGGCTGGCGAAGCATCAAGTCTGAACGCTTCGTCGCTGACGACAGGCACTTCGGGTAAATGCTCCATGAAATAGTTGGCTATCAGAGCAATATGAGTGTTGGCGCGAAGCAGAATGGCGATGTCGTTGTAAGGAACGTCGTTGGCTATCAATTCGCTCACTTGGTCGCATAGCATCTGAAGCACGGTTTCCTGATAGTTGTCATCGGGTAGCAGGCGGATGCTTACGAAACCCTCGTGTGGTTTTCCTTCAGGTATCTCCTGATAGACAGTATCGTATGCACCGACTTGTTCGGTTTTTGCCGCCTCCATGAAAAAGGCATTGTTGAAGTCGATAATGTTACGGCATGACCTGTAGTTATATTTCAAGGGGATGCGCTCGACCATTCCCTTTCCGAACTCTTTCTCGATGCCAGCCAAAAGCCGCCAGTCGCCACTTCGCCAACGATAGATGCTTTGCTTCACATCGCCCACAATCAGGCTTTCTGCACCCGTATGGCTCATCGTTTCGTTCAGCAACACTTTGAAGTTCTGCCATTGAACGGTCGAAGTGTCTTGGAATTCGTCAATCATGATGTGTTCCAGCTGAGCTCCTGTCTTCTCGAAGATAAAAGGGGAGTCACTTCCGTCAATGATTTCATGAAGCAGATGCTGAGTGTCGCTGAGCAGGAATAGGTTGTTGTTCTCGTTCTGCTGTCTTACTCTTTTTTCAATGGTTTCCAACAGGCGTAGCTGGCTTAGATGGCACAGGGTAAGTGAAGCCGACTGGAATATTTTCCATTGTCGGGGTTGTTCCTCAATAGCCTGACGCAACAGGGTTCCAAGAACACCATCAGCCAAGACGTAAATGTCCTGACGCCGTTCGTGTGACTTCTTGCACCACTTTTCTGGTGTCGCAACACATTCGGTTACACGTTTCCCCAAGACAGAGGGATCGAACTGACCGTTGCGCAGTTTTAGGAATAAGCCTGCCACGCCTGACGACCCGTATGAGAAGTCCTTGACTTCAAGGCCGACAGATTCCAGTTCTTCCATGAAGGCCGTACCGATGCTTTTCATGGTCGTCTCTGCTTTGTCACGCATATCGCGCAGCAACGAAGTGTAGTGGTCGAAGAAACCTTTTTGATTGACTGCTTGCTGTAATTCTTTGCTTTCCCGTTTATAGTAATCACGGAAGATGGTGCGTCCGAACTGTTTTATCTGTCCGATGACATTCCATGAACGGTCGTCATTGATATTATCAACGATGTATCGCATGAGCCATTGTAACACTACATCGGTCGTGGTTAGTTCTTCTATCAGTTCGTCAACAGCTTGTTCTTCTACCTGCACGTCGTTGAGCCCTATGCGCATCGTCGTTGTCAGGTCGAGTTCACGAGCCAGATTGCGCAATACCCTCTGAAAGAACGAGTCGATGGTCTCAACGCGAAAATAACTGTAGTTGTGAAGCAGGTTTTGCAGTGCAATGCCTGCCTGTTTCCTGACATGCTCCTGGCTGACCTCAAGCCGTTTGCAGACAAAGGACAGATAAGAGTCGGACTTTGGCAGCCCTTTCCAGATACCGTATAGTTGGCTCAGGATGCGCGTCTTCATTTCTTCTGTGGCCTTGTTTGTAAAAGTCACGGCCAGCGTCTGTCTGTAGGCTTGTGGATTGCGAACTAACAACGTAATGTATTCAGCAGCCAGTGTATAGGTCTTTCCACTTCCTGCACTGGCTTCATAAACGACTAACGGTTTTCTCATAGACACTTAATTGTTGTGTTTTTGCTGATTGATTACCATCTGCGGAACAATTCGAAAGTGAATTTTGCAGTCCATTGCTGATAGGTGAGATTACGGAAACTGGCAAAGAGACCAACGGAGAAAACACGGGTGGTAAAGCCATAGCCAAACTCCGAATATAGTCTTGTATGTTCAATATTCAAGCCATTCCAGTAAAAGCGTTCGCGCTCCACGTATCTGCCGACGACAGGAACCAGATAAGCAACAATCAGCGGTGACTCGTATGAGAGATTCTCGCGTAGGTAGTATTTTGATTCGTTATATAGACGGGAGTCCAGCAATTGGAAATCACCAGACCAATCGTCGTCCCATCCTTCAGGGAGGTTGTTGTCGCGGAAATTGGCATAGTCCATGAAGTAACTGCCCACACGACGAGTGTAGATACCAGCGCCAATACGCATGTTCAACATCTGCAGATGGGTCATCGGGTGCTTAACAGAGAAATCGGCCTCCCATCGTTCATAGTCTATGTTAAGGCTCTTGCTTTTGATTCCACGTTCATAGTCGATGGTAAAGACGGGTGCCTTCGGACTTGGACGCCAGCTGAGCGAGATGGCTGGGGCAAGACTCTGGAACAAACTGGTCATGCCCAACTCGCGCAGTTCGTTTGAGCGTACTCCCTTTCTATAGTGATAGGTAAGACCAGCTGATAAACTGAGCTGTTCGTTCAGTTTCATGCTGTGCGAGAGATGCAACATGTTGTCGCCGAAGTAGTTCAGCTGTTGGTCGGTAATCTCGTCAGGAGTGCTGCCTGTTTTCTGGATGATCTCATCAAGTACGACGCCATTTCCTATCCTGTTGTCCTTACGAACAATAAAGTGCCAGTTCGCATCGTGTTTGGGTGAATAGTGCAGCCAAATCGGGACCTCAAAGTAGAACTCACGTCGTTTGAACATATAACCCAAGTAGGGGCGTGCCCTCAGATAGGTGGATGGACTGAAGTGATACTCACCCCTGAATCGCATCTTGTATGTGAGACCTTTACTATTGCTGTAACTGATGTATTGAGGGTTGAGAATAGGTGAAGTACTGAAGTAGCCGTTCTTGTTCTCGCCTCCAAGTCCGTGAATCAGGTTACTACCCAGCAAGTCCCATCCGATGGCCTTTATCCAGTCACGATTGTGTCGTTCTGGCATAATGCTGTCTTTCTCCAACTCCTCATAGGCGGTCAGCGAGTGGGTCATGAGATTTTGATAAGTAGTGTCGTTAGAAGCTACGTCCTCTTCCAGTGTGTCAGGACGTTCGGCATGCAGAGAATCGTATATGTGATAGACATACTGCTCTTCGTCAGAAAGACTAATGGGGCGGATGGAATCTATGAGCATCCGGTCGCCTTTTACATCAAGCGTGTCGGGCAGGGTTATCGGACAGTCGTAAAGGGTCGTAAAGTCGGAAGTAACGTGATTGCCGGCAAACTTGAACACAATGGATGTGCGGCACAACTTAGGCAGAAGCGCACGGGCACCTGAGTCACCCTGCATGGTCAGCGTGCGGAAACGAATCATGTCGAATTCGCCTTCCATCTCTAACTGCTCTATTTGGCCAGTAGCATGGTTGACGATGGCTTTTCCCTTCACCAATTGCGTATTAGTAACGATACGTGGTCTGAAATAGAGACGCATCTTACCATGTCCGATGTATACCGATGAGTATCGATAGTACTGGCAGTTTTCTTTGCAGAATGGAGACAGGATATGATCTCCGTACATCGTTACCTCATACAGATTGGGAGTAATAAATTCTGTTAGGGTAGGAAGCGTGCGCCGGTTATGGGGAATTGTAGTGTAATAGACCTGCCGAAGATGGTCGAAGTCGCTCACGCTTCGAAAGTACAGACGACTATATTGCTCGCTGACAAACGAGCGTTCACCTGTTGCTATAGAATAGGTAGAGGGGATGGCCCATAGCGTGGCATTTCGCCGGTGTGTCTGGTAGAGATGCTTCGTATAGACATTGGTTACGAAGCCTTTAACCCCTTGAGTATAGTTGCGTCGAAACGAATAAATACGCTCCAGCAGAAGCGAGTCACGTCTGCTGGTTTTTGCTGCCACGCTGCCAACCCCAATGGTCAGCAAAAGCAGCAGAAGCACTATTCGCAAGCATTTCACCGCTCAAAAATACACAAAAAAATGGAGTTAGGAACAAGAAGCACGGAGTTTTTAAATATGTTTAACTCCACATGTGTGCTTCAGCTTCCTAACTCCTCGCTTAGTAAGTATCTTTTCTTAACCTAAATACTTCATCAAAATTTTCGCATTGCCTGAATCGCGAAGCTTTGCAATACTCTTCTCGCGTATCTGACGGACGCGTTCACGAGTCAGTCCAAGCTGGTCGCCAATCTCCTCAAGTCCTTTTTCGTGACAGCCAATACCGAAACACTCACGAATGATGGTGATCTCGCGTTCCTTGAGCACTTTGCTCAGTACCGAGTTCAGTTCCTGTGCCATTGACTCATGGTCTACGTGGCGGTCGGTTCGCGAATCATCGCCTGAAGCCATCACGTCGAGCATGCAGTTGTCTTCGCCGTCCTGGAATGGAGCGTCGATTGAGACATGATGACCGTCGGCCATCATTGACTGCCCAATCTTTTCCTCGTCAATATCGGTCATCTCAGCAAGTTCGCTTACCGACGGATGACGCTGGTTCTCCTGTTCGAACTTGTTGATCTCGTGGTTTATCTTGTTCAAAGAACCTACCTGATTCAAGGGTAGGCGCACAATGCGGCTCTGCTCGGCTATGGCCTGCAGGATGCTCTGGCGAATCCACCAAACGGCGTATGAAATGAATTTGAATCCTCGCGTCTCGTCGAACTTCTGTGCAGCCTTGATCAATCCAATGTTACCCTCATCGATAAGGTCGGTCAATGTCAGACCCTGATGCTGGTACTGCTTGGCTACAGACACAACAAAGCGCAGATTGGCTGTAACCAATTTGTCCTTGGCCCGTTCGCCCTCTGGACCACCTTTGCGTATCTTCTGGGCCAGTTCAATCTCTTCATCAATGCTGATAAGAGGTGCACGACCTATTTCAACAAGATACTTGTCAAGTGCTTCACTGGAACGATTGGTAATGCTTTTCTGAATCTTAAGCTGTCTCATCTTTTGTCTCTAAATTATCTAACTCCTTGATTTGCAAGATTATGTGTGAATCTTCTCCCAAAAACCTTGCAAAATTACGAAAAATTCCTTTAACTTGTATACGTGTGCGGGATTATTTATTATATTTTAACACACGGAATAATATGTAACAACTGAGTTGTCACAGAGATACGGCTCGTCGCCAACGAGAATACGGCTCGTCGTAAACGAGAATACGGCTCGTTGAATTAGAGGGTAAAAACATACGGAAAAGACGTGGAAACGGGGTGAGGGTGAACTAAAATCCGACAATTCGTACATTTTGTAGAATTGTTGAACAAAAAATGTGCGAAAAGTTTGGTGGTTTAAAACATTTTTTGTATATTTGCAATCGAAAGTGATTGTTAATGAAGTGATTAACCATATTTTCATCTATTATCATGGCCAAATATAATATCACAGAACCTAAAGAGAAGGAAGCCGTTTACAGGACTTTGGTTAATCCCAAGCTAATGGACGAGCTAAAGGAAAAGATCCTTGCTCTTATCGTTATGCAGAAGAAATACAAGGACAAGGACTATTCTGCAAAACGTTTAGCTGAAGATCTGGGTACCAACACCCGATATATCTCGGCTGTTGTCAATGTGAGGTTTCACATGAACTACACATCGTTCATCAACAAGTATCGTATAGAAGAGGCTATGTCAATCCTTGTGGATAAACGGTACAAGAATCTGAGAATAGAAGAGGTGAGCGACATGGTGGGGTTCGCTAACCGACAGTCGTTCTACGCGTCGTTCTACAAGCTTACTGGCATCACGCCCAAAGAGTACCGTATTCAGCACAGCAGGTCTGTACTTGTTGACAAGAAGAAAATCGATTAGGGACTGATGGGCGATTTCCACTATTCCGATGAGCAGTTTGCCGACATCCAGCTGCTCCGATATCGCTTGAATGGATTCGAGCAGTTGACAATCAAGCAGAAACGACTCGTCTATTATCTTTCTCAGGCCACTCTGGCAGGTCGCGATATCGTTTTCGACCAATACGGGCGTTATAACCTGCGTATCAGAAGCATGCTCGAGGCCATCTATACTGACTTCAGAATTGACCATGATACTGAGAATTTCCGGCAGCTTGCAGTTTATTTGAAACGAGTATGGTTTTCAAATGGCATCTATCATCATTACAGCTGCGAGAAATTCAGACCTGATTTTTCCAAAGAATACTTATACGAGGCTCTCCATATCGTTAGCCCTGAGCGATTGCCATTAGGTGAAAGCCAGACGGTTGACATGCTTTTCGATGAACTGGCACCTGTCATCTTCGACCCCGATGTGCTTCCAAAGCGTGTAAACAAAGCCGATGGTGATGATTTGGTAGCTACGTCAGCCTGCAATTTCTACCATAATGTGACTCAAAAGGAAGCTGAAGACTTTTATGGAGAACTGAAAAGGAATGCTGGCGATTCGTCGCCGTCATTCGGGTTAAATACAACGCTGAGACGTGATGACAATGGCCATCTGATTGAAGACGTGTGGAAGGTTGGTGGGCTTTATGCGAATGCTATCAGCCATATCGTCTTTTGGCTCGAAAAAGCCGTTCAAGAAGCAGAGAACGACCAGCAAAGAAAAGTGATAGAACTACTGATTGACTACTATAGGACTGGCCGTCTGGAAACGTTCGACCAATACAGTATCGAATGGCTGCAAAGTACTGATACAAAGATAGATTTCATCAATGGTTTTATCGAAGTCTATGGCGACCCATTGGGACTGAAAGGCTCGTGGGAAGGACTGGTGGAATACATTGACGAAGAGGCCACTGAGCGTACTCGAATCATCAGTAGGAACGCACAGTGGTTTGAAGATCATTCGCCCGTGGACCCACGTTTTCGCAAGCCAGTAGTCACTGGTGTTTCCGCTAATGTCATTTGTGCGGCTATGCTGGGTGGTGAAGAATATCCTTCGACGGCAATTGGTATCAATCTGCCCAATGCCGACTGGATTCGCGCCCAATATGGCTCGAAAAGCATCACAATCAGCAACATAACCGACGCCTACAACAAAGCCTCACGCAGGAATGGCTTCCGTGAAGAGTTTGTTGACGATGGCCAGACGTTGCAACTCATTGACAAATATGGAGATATATGCGACAACCTGCATACCGACCTGCATGAATGCCTCGGTCACGGTAGCGGCCAGTTGCTCCCAGGTGTGAGCTCCGACGCATTGAAAGCCTATGGAAGCACCATCGAAGAGGCAAGGGCCGATTTGTTTGGATTGTATTATATTGCCGACAGGAAGCTTGTGGAACTGGGGCTTACACCAGACCTCGAAGCATGGAAGGCACAGTACTACAGCTATATGCTTAACGGCCTGCTGACCCAGTTGGTACGTATAGAACCAGGTCGGCAGATAGAGGAGGCGCACATGCGCAATCGTGCACTCATTGCGCGATGGTGCTTAAGTCAGGGAAATGCTATGGTGTTAGTAGAGCAAAACGGCAAAACTTACTTAAAAATAGACGATTACGAACAACTGAGAGTACTCGTAGGCAAACTGCTGGCTGAAATACAGCGCATCAAAAGCGAAGGCGATTACGAAGCCGCAAGGCAATTGGTTGAGCATTATGCCATAACCGTTGAGCCAAAATTACATAATGAGGTGCTTGAGCGGTACAGAAAGCTGAACTTGGCTCCATACAAGGGATTCATCAATCCAGTACTACTTCCTGTTTTTGACCAAGATGGACAGATTGCTGACATTGAAGTAAATTACGGCGAAAGCTATGACCATCAGATGCTACGCTATAGCAGTGAGTTCGGTACACTCGTTTAATGTGGTTGAAAAACAATTGATTAAAGATGAATGTTGAAGAAAAAGTTAAAGAGATAAAACAATCGTTCCGTCAGATGATGGATGGAGCAACGGCGCAATCCATGCGCGACAAAGGACTAAGTTACAAACTGAACTGGGGAGCGACATTACCAAGACTGCGCGAGATGGCTGATGAAATAGGCAAGGATTACCATCTGGCCATCGCTCTTTGGAAGGAAGATGTGCGCGAGTGTAAGATTCTTTCCACGATGATTATGCCGCCAGAAGAGATGCTCCCAGAGGTGGCTGACATTTGGATGGAACAGACCACAAACATTGAAATAGCTGAGCAGGCGGCATTCAACCTTTATCAATATCTGCCTTACGCTGCCGAGAAGGCTTTTCAATGGCTCTCTTCAGCCGATGACATACCTCAAATATGCGGATACCACATACTGAGTCGTCTTTTCATGCAAGGTAACGAGCCTAACGAACGCGGCATCAATGAGTTCCTTGACCAAGCCCTATGCGCCTTGCAAAGTCCGAATCTCTCACTTCGCAAGGCCGCTATGCAGAGTGTCCTGCATTTCGCTGAACTCGGCCTTGTGTATCAACGGATGGCTCAGTCGGCAACCAGTAAAGTCGGCCTCGACATATTTTAGCTGATTTCCTCATCTTCCTACATATTAATATTAGTGAATTTTTTTGTCGTGTGAAGAAAAATGATTACCTTTGCGCCCTAAAAAGACAAAGTAGTAATTAAAATCATATTCGGAAACGACAAATGGCAAAGAGATTCGCCGAGCCTGACGGCTTTAACTTGACACAGGTAAATAATGAGATTCTGGAGAAATGGATGAAGGATGACATCTTTCATCGCAGCATTGATGAGCGTGAGGGATGCCCGCAGTTCGTATTCTTCGAGGGTCCTCCCTCGGCTAATGGTCATCCTGGCATTCATCATGTATTGGGACGTGCATTGAAGGACACGTTCAACCGCTATAAGACCATGCGTGGCTTCCAAGTAAAGCGCAAGGCAGGCTGGGACACACACGGCCTGCCTGTGGAGTTGAGCGTGGAGAAGGCGTTGGGCATCACCAAGGCCGACATCGACAACAAGGAGTCGGAGAAGTATATCTCTACGGAGGAGTATAACCAGAAATGCCGCGAGAACGTGATGATGTACACTCAGGAGTGGCGCGATCTCACGGAGAAGATGGGTTACTTCGTCGACCTTGACAACCCCTACATCACCTACGATAACAAATATATAGAGACCCTGTGGTATCTGCTGAAGCAGTTCTACAATAAAGGTTTGCTCTATAAGGGCTACACCATTCAGCCCTATAGCCCCGCTGCCGGTACTGGCCTGTCGAGCCATGAGCTGAACCAGCCAGGTTGCTACCGCGACGTGAAGGACACCACCTGCACGGCACTCTTCCGCATGAAGAACCCGAAGCCCGAAATGACGGGTTGGGGCACGGCCTTCTTCATGGCTTGGACTACCACGCCGTGGACCCTGGCTGCCAACTCCGCACTCTGTGTAGGCCCGAAGATTGACTATGTGGCGTTGGAAACCTATAATCCCTATACCGCTGAGAAGATAACAGTTGTTTTGGCCGATGCCCGCGTGCCGGCTTATTTCGATACGGCTGCTGAGATTACCGACGGTGGCGAGATGCCTGAATATAAGAAGGGTGAGAAATTCCTACCTTACCGTGTAGTGGGTCGCTATAAAGGTTCCGACCTCGTGGGCATGGAGTACGAGCAGCTGCTGCCGATGATTAAGCCCATGGGCGACGCATTCCGTGTCATTCCCGGCGACTATGTGACGACCGAGGATGGTGCTGGTATCGTGCATATCGCTCCGAACTTCGGTGCCGACGATGCCTTTGTGGCCAAGAAGGCTGGTATCTGTCCCATCGTGCTTATCGACAAGAAGGGCGCTGAGCGTCCCGTCGTCGACCTGCAGGGCAAGTACTTTGTGATAGAGGACCTCGACGAGAAATTCGTGGAGCGCTATGTCGACGTGGAGAAGTGGGGCAGGTATGCTGGCCGCTACGTGAAGAACGCCTACGACGAGACGCTCACCGACAAGGACGAGACGCTCGACATCAGCATCTGCATGGACCTGAAAGCCGAGGGCAAGGCGTTCAAGATTGAGAAGCACGTGCACAACTATCCGCACTGCTGGCGTACCGACAAGCCCGTGCTATATTATCCCCTTGATTCTTGGTTCATTAAGAGTTCTGCGTGCAAGGAGCGCATGAGCGAGCTGAACACCACGATAGGCTGGCACCCCGAGTCGACGGGTACGGGCCGTTTCGGTAACTGGCTGGAGAACCTGAACGACTGGAACCTGTCGCGTTCGCGCTTCTGGGGCACGCCGCTGCCTATCTGGCGCAGTGAGGACGGAGAGGAGAAGTGCGTCGGTTCGCTGGAAGAGCTGTACGCGGAGATTGAGAAGGCCGTCGCCGCTGGCGTGATGACGAAGAACCCGCTCAAAGAGAAGGGCTTCGTGCCAGGCGACATGAGCCAGGAGAACTACGACCGCATCGACGTGCACCGTCCCTACGTGGATTATATCCTGCTTGTGAGCGATAGTGGCAAACCTATGAAGCGTGAGACCGACCTCATCGACGTGTGGTTCGATAGCGGTGCCATGCCATACGCTCAGCAGCACTATCCTTTCGAGAACCGCGAGCTCATAGACAATGGTGGCGCCTTCCCTGCCGACTTCATCAACGAGGGCGTCGACCAGACGAGAGGCTGGTTCTTCACCCTGCACGCCATCGCCACGATGATCTTTGACTCTGTGGCCTTCAAGAACGTCATCTCCACGGGCTTGGTGCTCGATGCCAAGGGCAACAAGATGTCGAAGCGCGTGGGCAATGTGGTCAACCCCTTCGACATGATTGACAAGTATGGCTCCGACGCTGTGCGCTTCTACATGATGACCAACTCGGAGCCGTGGGACAACCTGAAGTTCGACCCAGAGGGCGTGGCCGAGGTGAGCCGCAAGTTCTTCGGCACTCTTTATAACACCTATTCGCTCTTCGCGATGTATGCTAACGTCGACAACTTTGATCCAAAGACCGCTTTGATTCCTGTAAATGAGCGTCCAGAGTTCGATCGCTGGATACTCTCCTGCCTGAATTCTCTGATTAAAGGTGTAGAGACTGAGCTTGACAACTATGATCCAACACGTGCAGGGCGACTGATTGATAAGTTTGTAGACGAAGACCTGTCTAACTGGTATGTGCGACTGAATAAGAAACGCTTCTGGGGTAAGGAGATGGACAATGACAAGCTTGCCGCCTATCAGACGCTGTACGAGTGTCTGATGACAGTATCAAAGCTCTTGGCCCCGTTTGCACCATTCTTTGCTGACCGCATCTATTGCGACCTTGGTGGGCAGGCTGATTCTGTACATCTGACAAACTTCCCTGTTGCCGATATGAGTCTGGTAGACAGTGACTTGGAAAAGCGTATGGAAATAGCCCAGCGTATCACCACCATCGTGTTGGCTTTGCGTCGAAAGGAGAGCCTTAAGGTGAAGCAGCCATTGCAGACACTGATGATTCCTCCCGTTGATGCCGAGCAGAAAGCCGAAATTGAAAGTGTGAAGACGATATTCCTTCAGGAAGTGAACGTCAAGGAAGTGAAGTTCGTTGAAGGGGCCGGCATTTTGGTGAAGAAAGTGAAGTGCAACTTCCGTACTATGGGCAAGAAGTTCGGCAAATTGATGAAGGGCGTGGCTGCTTGTATGGATCATCTCTCACAGGAGCAGATTGCCGAACTCGAGGAAAAAGGAACCCTCGCTATCAGTGTCGAAGGTCAGGAGCTGACCGTCGAGGCAGCCGACGTCGATATCATTAGCGAAGACATCCCTGGCTGGCTCGTAGGAAATGAGGGCAACTTGACCGTAGCTCTCGACATTACGCTTACTGACGAACTGCGCAACGAAGGTATGGCTCGCGAATTGGTGAATCGCATACAAAACCTGCGCAAGAAAGGCGGTCTGGAAATAACAGATCGAATCCACGTGGAAATACAGCCCGAGGAAACCATTACGAAGGCTATCAAAGGCTTTGGCGAATACGTGTCGCGACAAGTGCTCGCCGACGAAATCCGACTCGTGGACAATGATGGCCAGGAGGTGGAATTTGATGATTTCAAAATACATATCAAAATAACTAAATCTTAAGACTTATGGCAGAAAAAACACGCTACACCGACGAGGAGCTTGAAGAGTTCCGCGAGATTATCAACGAGAAACTTCAGCTTGCAAAACGGGACTATGATCAAATGATGCGCGTGCTTACCAATCAAGACTCGAATGATGTCGATGATACTTCCCCTACATACAAGGCATTGGAAGAAGGTAGTGAAGCACAATCGAAGGAAGATCTCATACAATTTGCAGCACGTCAGCAGAAGTTTATTCAAGGACTCAAGGCAGCACTGGTTCGCATTGAGAATAAAACCTACGGCATCGATCGTATTACTGGCAAACTGATTCCTAAGGAGCGTTTGCGTGCCGTACCTCATGCTACACTGAGCGTTGAGTCAAAACAAATGGAGAAGAAAAAGAAGTGAAATCAGAAAACAAGGGATTTTTCACGAATGGAAGAATGGCGATAATTTTAGTTCTCGCCATTCTTCTCATAGACCAACTCATTAAAGTGTGGGTTAAGACCAATATGTGTCTGCATGAGAGCATCCACGTCTTTGACTGGTTCTACATCTCTTTCATTGAAAACAACGGAATGGCTTATGGTATGCAGATTGGTTCGAAGCTGCTGCTGTCACTGTTCCGTGTCGTGGCAATCTGTTTCCTGACCTATTATATCTGGTTACAGGTGAAGCAGAAAGCAAGAAGAGGATACATCGTGTGCTTGTCAATGGTACTTGCAGGAGCTGCGGGTAATCTGATTGACTGTATGTTCTATGGACTTATCTTTGATGCATCAGGTATCCACCATGTAAGTTCTTTGATGGAGTTCGGAACTGGCTATGCACCCTTCCTAATGGGAAAAGTGGTCGACATGTTCTACTTTCCGCTTATTGTTACTACCTGGCCCGAATGGGTTCCCCTGTGGGGCGGCGACGAATTCATATTCTTCAGTCCCGTCTTCAATTTTGCCGATGCCAGCATAAGCGTTAGCGTTGTGCTTTTACTTTTGTTTTACAGAAAAGAAATCAGTGAACTTGCACTGAAACGAAATGAATAGACTCCTATATATAATAATAGGTGTCATGCTGATTGCAGCGTGTAAGCCTACCGTGCCTAAAGACATCATTCAGCCTGAAGACATGGAGGATTTACTGTGTGATTACTATTTGGCAAAAGCAATGGGTATGCAACTGGGCGATAGGGATGAGAACAGTGACTACAGACAGAACTTGTACGTAGAAGGAGCGTTCAGAAAACATGGAGTCACTCAAGCAGAGTTCGACTCTTCTATGGTCTATTATTATGCTCATGCAAACTATCTCGAAGATATTTATCAGAGAGTAAGTGAACGTTTGGAGAAACAGGCCATGGCTTTGGGGGCCAACGAGGGTGAATTGGGCCGGTATGCCGTGTTGAATGCAAACGGTGACACTGCCAATATTTGGGCTGGAAGAACGAACATCCTACTTAGTCCCCAGCCACCACGCAATAAACTGTTTTTTGAGTTTGAGACTGATTCTACATCACATAAAGGCGACGTTTTCCTTTTCCAGTTCACCTGCGATTATATCTATCAGTCTGGCGCAAAGGATGGAGTCACTGTCCTTAATGTGTATTTTGAAGAAGATACTATTATAAGCAGGGCTGTCCATTTCTCCAACTCTGGTTTGATTCAATTGCGCCTTGAGAGTCCCCAAGACTTGACTCCATGCAGAATAAACGGATTCATATATGTTGGTGACGGGAACACACCTTCTACAGTGACAAGGCTGCTTTTCGTGAATAACCTGCAACTCATAAGATTCCACAGAAATGAAAGAAAGCACGACAATCAAGAAGAACCAAGGACGTTGTCGCAAGATAGCGTCGCACCAACTGTTGACAGAGAACGGCCAGATACTGAATCTCCAAGTAGTCGAGATACGATCAGGAAAGCTGGAGTGTTACTATCCACTGACAGGCGAACAGGCCTTCACTGAATGGATGAGCGGCTGTTTGGAATTGAAATATGACAAGAACAACGAAATACGCGTGTTTTATAATGGACGACAATTTGACTAACAACTAAAATCATATTACTATGAACTTGAAAGTACGTTTAGCGGTTATGAACTTTTTGGAGTTCGCCGTATGGGGAGCCTATCTCACTTGTATGGGCAATTATCTTGGAGTGGCAGGCCTGGGTGACCAAATCAGCTGGTTTTATGCTATTCAGGGTATTGTGAGTATTTTCATGCCTACCATCATGGGCATTGTGGCTGACAAGTACATTCAACCTCAACGTCTGTTAGGGTTATGCCATTTAGTGGCAGGTACTGCAATGCTGATATGCTGGTGGATGGGAGTAGAAGCTGGTTTCGGACAGGAATTACCAAACAAATCAGCATTTATTGCCATGTACACAGTTAGTGTAGCTTTCTTTATGCCAACCATTGCCTTAGCCAATACGACTGCCTTCACCATTTTGAAAGAGAAAGGCTTAGATACCGTAAAGGATTTCCCACCTATACGTGTGTTGGGTACTGTTGGTTTTATTGCTACAATGTGGTTTGTCAATTGTGCCGTGTGGGACGATGGTAGTTTCTCATTTACACTGGCTGACAATGCCCATAAGTTCCAGTACACTTACATGCAGTTCTTCGTATCGGGCTTACTTAGCATTGTATTGTGTGCATATTGTTTCACCCTGCCTGAATGCAAGATTGAGAAAAAGTCGCAAGCAGCATCTTTGGTCGAGACCATGGGGCTCAATGCGTTCAAATTATTCAAGACACGCAAAATGGCCTTGTTCTTCATTTTCTCGGCTCTGCTTGGTATGTGCTTGCAAGTGACCAACGGATTTGCTGGGCCATTCATTACCAGTTTCAAAGGTTCTGCTGATGCTGCCGTGGCAACCTCGTTTGCTGCCAACAACGCTACGCTTCTTACCAGTATCTCACAAATCAGCGAAGCTCTTTGTATCTTGATGATACCATTCTTCCTGAAGCGCTTCGGTATCAAGGTCGTCATGCTTATGTCGCTCTTCGCATGGGTTTTCCGTTTTGGCTTCTTCGGTCTCGGCAATCCAGCTATGCCTGGTGTATTGCTCTTCATTCTGTCGTGCATCGTCTATGGTGTCGCCTTCGATTTTTTCAATGTTTCTGGCGGTATCTTTGTTGACCAAGAATGTGAACCAAGAATCAAGGCTTCAGCTCAGGGATTATTCATGATGATGACCAATGGCATTGGTGCTACCATCGGTACACTCGCAGCAGGTGAAATCGTTAATCACTATTGTTCTTGGCAAGACGGCTATCTGCTTGGCGAATGGCCTACTTGTTGGTTCATTTTCGCAAGCTTTGCACTTGTCGTCGGCATCACCTTTGCGTTTGTATTCCCTAAGACCAAGAAGGTAGAAGAAGTAAATCATTAATTTAAAGATAGTCCTTTGATGAAACGCACGAGACTTCGTTTCAAGAGCATTCAACAGATTGTGGGCGATGACAAACTATCAGTTACGGTGTTGACTGATGATGATTGCCGTCGTGCCCTTTCTGTGGTGTGTGACGAGTCTATGACTCGTCAGATATTGCTTCGATTACAGTCTCCCCGTTTTTGTAATACGCTTCTTCCTGAAGTCTTATTGGCGATGTTAGCGGGACATGAATATGAGATGATGATATTTGGTATTCATGATGGTCAGTATCAAGTTGTGCTGTCAGACTGTGATAACAATCGTAGTGTTCGCATACGTATGAGCGATGCTGTCTTACTGACAATGATAACAAATGACATACCGCTTTATATCGAAGAATCACTGATGAATCAACAGAGTGTCCCATTCAATCCCGATGCTACAGGCATAGCAATACCCATTAACACCATGGATAATCAGCGACTGAATGATGCACTGCAACATGCAATAGATGAAGAGAACTACGAACTTGCATCTCATTTGCGTGACGAAATAAACCGAAGGAAAGTTAACAATCCGGAATAAATAGTTGAAAGAAACACGTTATTTTTTTGTGCCGAATGCGTCCAGACAGCAGGAACTTCCTGAAGAAGAAGCATTACACGCCACTCGCGTGTTAAGACTGAAGGAAGGAGATGAAATGGTGTTAATGGATGGTCAGGGAACGTTCTATCAGGCTATAGTGACGGTTTCCTCTCAACGTCATTGTCTCTATACAATTCGTCAGGAGCTACCTCAAACACCTCAATGGAAAGGACATATACACATTGCCGTAGCACCAACGAAGATGATGGAGCGTATGGAATGGTTCTCTGAAAAGGCTACGGAAATAGGAATCGATGAACTGTCATTTCTTAATTGTCAGTTCTCTGAGCGTCGTAATATCAAGTTGCAGCGTATTGAGCGAATTGTAATATCTGCTGTTAAGCAAAGTCGAAAGGCATGGATGCCCAAACTGAACGAGTTGTCTAATTATCGATCATTCATAGATGCCCATACGACCGGTCACCGCTATATTGCACATTGTTATCAAGAGATAGAACGGGTTAATCTTTTTACTCATCTTTGTTCTCTTCCTCCTGAAGACGATGTCGTGGTTCTGGTAGGTCCAGAAGGCGACTTCTCAATTGATGAAGTGCGATATGCCTTAGAAGCCGGTTTCGTTTCCGTTGACCTTGGTAAAAGCCGTCTGCGCACCGAGACAGCAGCTCTTACAGCAGTGATGATGATGCAGTTGGCAAAAGAAAAGTGATTATTAAAATATAAAGATGAAAAAGATACTTATCGCAATCCTGTTGTTCCCGTTGACAATTCAAGCGCAACTGACAATGCGAGATGTTTTTTTGCAGATGCCAGATTCGCTGTTACCATATCTGTCTCAAAGTAATCGTCTTGATCTACTTGATTACTTTGATGCAAAAATGAAGCCGGAAGTGACCAACGAATTAGATGGCCGTACATGTTTGATGTCAATGTCATCCGACAGTTTAGCGTTGCATATGAATGACAATCATGATGTGACAATTTTTCTTCTTGAAGCAATGGAAGAGATTGACAGTACGAGTCAGGTAATAGCTCTCGTTCGGAAATACAGATTGTCAACAGGTGAACAGGAGACCGTCATGCAGTTCTATAATCACCAGTGGTCTTTGCTATCGGAGCCTCCCCGTTTGTCTACACAGCAGATGTCAATTCTTCCCTCTAATAGCAGCTCACTCATCCGTCGTGATGAAGAAGTGATGAGTAAATCTCCTGTCATCGTCAACTAAGGCACTTGTGAAATGAAAACAATTGTTGATTTGGGATATGGTCGCGAAGAGCTGTCTAAATTATATTCATCGACCGATATGTCAAGCCGACTATTCTATGGGTTGGCTCAACTTAGCGACGATTATGCCATTAAACACGTTTCACTTGACAGCACAGGAGGACTGAAGTCGTTCGTCATCAATAATTTTAGGTCACTGACTAAGTGTGATGTACTCTATCTTACCTATTTTTTCCCTATTCCCTTACTTTTACTGGCTATCCTGAAAAAGCTTGGTTTCTATCGCCAACGCAAGATTGTTGTTGTCAGCCACAAGTCTCTTGTTCGCAAGAATATCCTGTATAAGGCTGTATTCGATGCGCTTGACAAGGTGTTCTTCCATTCTATAAAAAATCTTGAAGAGAGCGTTATGGCCGGAACTATATGCCGGGAACGAGCAGAATTTCTTTATTGGGGCGATGATCTTGACTATGTTGACGCTCACTATTCACCAACTCAAGGTAGCTTTTTCTTGTCTACAGGGCGTGAACAACGGGATTATCCGATTCTGATTCATTCCTTTTCTCAATCGGAAGCGGTATTGGAATTGTATACAAACAGAGTGAATTATTCCAACAATTATGAGTATCTTGATGCTGAACAAGACAAATTCAGTAACATCAAGATTATATTTGTTGACAAAACTATAGACACGAGCCGCTTATTGGCAAAGAAGACCGCTGAGTGCTTATGTGTGGTTAATCCCCTTATTAAGGACCAGATAACCTATTGTGTAGGCCTTACTTCAATAGTAGAGGCTATGGCATTTGGTAAGCCTGTTGTTTCCAGTTATAATCCTTACTCTCCTGTTGATATTGAGAATGAACATATTGGCTTTGTTGTCAATGACGAAAAGTCGTGGATTCATGCCATCAATTATCTTCATACACATCGAAAAGAAGCACAAGAGATGGGTAATAGAGCTCGTCTCTTGGCCGAATCAAAGTTCAATATCAAAGCTTGTGCCCGTCAGCTATCCCGTTACCTGGAATCATTATAGCTGACAATGATGCCATTTCATAGTCAATTGGTTTTCAAAGCAAATGCCTGAAGGCGTTCTTTTGGTTTCATTCTTGCGTAGACACGCCACTCTTTTCCGCACTTTTCATTGCTAAGATAGCCTAAATCGCACATGTGGCGATATGCTTCAAGTTCAAAAGGATTCAGTTCGTAGGCTGCGTTTTTGTATTTCCTGTTCAGTGGAATCAATCTCAGATAGTGCCAAAGGTATAATACATAGAAACACAGCCATGAATCGTGTGTGTCCTGTGCTTGTCGCAAATGAATCATTTCGTGGTTCTTCAAGGCATTCATTTTGTCTGTCATTGCCTCAACCATTTCATGGTTTGCTGCAACTATTGTTCCGAAAAACGTCAGGGCATCGTAGCCCTTACGCAGTAAAAGCCCGTCGTGAATTACCGGCATGTCAACGACTCGGCTTGGACGACGGGCTTTCAATAGTATACTAATTAGTCTGAATGGATGATTCTTAGCCATTCATTGACATGAGGAACTCCTCGTTGTTGTGCGACTGAACAAGTCGGTCTCTCACGGTGTTCATTGCTTCCATCGGGTTCATCTCAGCTATGAACTTACGTATAATCCACATGCGGTTAAGTGTTGTTTCGTCGTGTAGCAGGTCATCACGGCGGGTTGACGACTGAACCAGATCGATGGCCGGGAATATACGCTTGTTAGAAAGTGAACGTGAGAGCTGTATCTCAGAGTTTCCAGTACCCTTGAACTCTTCGAAAATAACTTCGTCCATCTTTGAACCTGTATCTACGAGAGCAGTAGCAATGATTGTAAGCGAACCTCCGCCTTCAATTTTTCTGGCAGCACCGAAGAATCGCTTGGGCTTCTGCAGGGCATTCGCGTCAACACCACCGGTCAGCACCTTTCCGCTTGCTGGCGATACGGTGTTATAGGCACGGGCCAGACGGGTGATGGAGTCGAGGAATATTACTACGTCATGTCCACATTCCACCATGCGTTTTGCTTTTTCAAGCACTATTCCCGCAATCTTTACATGACGGTCTGCAGGCTCGTCAAATGTCGAAGCAATGACCTCTGCATTGACGGTACGACTCATGTCGGTGACTTCCTCAGGACGTTCGTCGATGAGTAGCATCATGATGTAGGCTTCGGGGTGATTGGCAGCGATGGCATTTGCAATGTCTTTCATCAGGATGGTTTTACCTGTCTTCGGCTGAGCTACAATCAGTGCACGCTGTCCCTTTCCTATAGGTGAGAACAAGTCGACGATACGTGTCGAAGGATTGGTAGTATGTGGATCACCGGTAAGATTGAATTTCTCTTCAGGGAATAACGGTGTAAGATGTTCGAACGAGACGCGGTCGCGAACTTCCGATGGGTTGCGCCCATTGATAAGGTTCACGGTTGACATGGCGAAGTATTTCTCGTTGTCGTGTGGCGGCCGTACTGTACAGTCAATCACATCTCCTGTTTTCAGCGCATACTTCTTGATCTGCTGTGGTGACACATAGATGTCATCGGGCGACGAAAGATAGTTATAGTCGCTTGATCGTAGGAAACCATATCCATCCTGCAACAATTCAAGCACACCATTACCGGTAATCAGCTCATCGAAATCAAAGTTCGCGTTCTTGTTTTGGCTGGGTATAGCTGTTACTGGCTGGAACACGGGCTCTGACTGCTGTGCAACGGGACGATCGAAGATGTCGAGTGTGGGAATGGCTGCCTGATCTTCAATAGGCAGGTCGACGAGTGTGATAAAATCGGTGCCGTCGCCGGGGTCACCATCCCAGACCGCATCATAGTCGTCATTGTCGTATTCCTGTTCATTCATTGTAGCTTCATCTTGCCGCTGTGACATTTTTGCCTGTAATTGTTCGAGTAAGTCTTGGTTAGGCTCTTCCTCTATACGATTGTCCGTTGTCTCTTCGGCTATAGTGTCATCTGCTATCATCTCCCTCTCAATAGCTTCTGCAGGTTGCCCTTCTTCTGTATCTTCAATGACAGGGTTTTTCTCCTTCTCTTCTGTGTCTTTATTTTGCTCCATGGCAGCTTTAGCAGCGGCGATGGCAGCAAGTTCGGCCTTTGACTTTCTTCCACGATGTTTGGGAAACGATGCCAGTGGATCGGCACTCAGCATTTGTTCGGCAGTAGGCTTTTCATTCAATATCTCTTCGCGAGGTTCGTCGTTGAAAAGTGAAGGTGCTTCAACTGCTTTTGTTTTTGAACTCTTGGCATCAAGATTCTCGCCCTCCTTGCCTTTTACGGTGTAAACCTTGTCTGTATCTTTTTTCGTAATTCGTGTGCGTTTACGCTTCGTGCTTTGCTGGCTGTTGGCTGCACTGTCCTCGGCAGCTTTGTCGAGAATGGCATATACAACTTTCTCCAAGTCGTCGTTTTGTGAAACTTTCACACCTAATTGCTCTGCGATGGTTAGCAACTGCGGTGTTTCCATCTGCATCAATTCTTCTTTTGTGTACATACTATTTCAGTATTAATTAAATAATTCTTGGGGTGGAATGTTTTGAAATGCGGAACGTTTCGAGAACTGAAACATACCTTTATTATGAAATCGGGTGCAAAATTACAAAATAAAACGCACATGACCAAACGATACTCTGATTTTTTTGGTCATGTGCGTTTCACATATTCATTATCATGATTCTATTGCACTTTCAACGGAACAAGGACGCTGAACGTTGAACCTTCTCCAAGCACAGATTCTACCATCACGTCACCACCGTTCTTGCGGGCAAAGTCAGCACATAGCTGCAGTCCCAGTCCTGAACCTTCTTCACCTCCTGTACCATAGGTGGTCTCACCTTTGTGGAAGATGGAGTCGATTCTTTCTGGTTCTATACCTACTCCGTGGTCATGCACACTCACCTTGGCGAAGCCGTCCTGTGTGCTCATGCGTATTTCAATATTGCCTCCCTCTGGGCTGAACTTGATGGCATTCGACATGAAGTTGCGCACGATGGTCTTCAGCATGTCGTTGTCAGCACGCACAACGAGCGGTGTATTGGTTCCCTCGTAGGTCAGCTTAATCTTCTTAGTCGTGGCAATCATCTCGAAAATCTCTACCACGCCAGGGATAACATCATTCAAATCGAAGTCCTGTAAAACGACATTGAGCCTGCCTGTTTGACTTTTTGTCCACTTCAACAGGTTATCAAGCAGGTCGTGTACTTCTTCCGACTCCTTATTTGCCTTGTCAAGCAGTTCAAACAGTTCAGGTCCGATCATATCCGGCGACATAGCCGTTACCACGAGGTTGAGCACCATACGGATACTCGCCATCGGTGAACGCAGATCGTGCGCAATCACCGAATACATCTTGTCACGATTGGCTATCGTTGCCCTTAGCTCTTCGTTCTGCTGCTGTATGAGTCGCTTAGCAGCCACCAACGTAATCTGGTGCATCACACGTACTATAAGCTCCTCTTTGTTAAATGGTTTTGTAAGGAAGTCGTTTGCACCTACCTGGAAACCATGAACCAGATCACTGGGGTTGTTCAGTGCGGTAAGGAAGATGATGGGAATGTCGGCAGTAGTTGGGTCTTTCTTCAAAATGACAGCAGTGTCAAAGCCACTGATATCGGGCATCATCACATCGAGGAGAATCAGGTCGGGTTTTTCGGCCTTGGCTTGTTCGATGCACATGTTGCCACAGTTGGCCGTACATACCTGAAACTTCTCGTTGGTCAACAAGATCTTGAGCAACAGCACATTGCTCACCACATCGTCGACAATCAGTATCTTATAATCACTTCGATTGATTTTTGATTCTAATTTCTCTCCTGATTCCATGTTACAAAAGATAATCAATGGGTTAGGGCTTTCAGTTTGCAAAAATAAAGCATTTCTTTGGAATAACCAAAAAAATAGCCCTAAATCTTTTTGCATTACGTAAATAAAGCGTACCTTTGCACTCAAATGAGCGAAAAGATCATTATGGGCATTGACCCAGGCACGAACATTATGGGATATGGCGTACTTGCCGTACGCGACGGAAAGGCACAGATGGTAACTATGGGCGTTATCGATCTGCGTAAGTTTACCGATGCGTATATGAAACTGGGCCATATCTTCGAGCGTGTGACGGGCATCATCGACTCCTTCCTTCCTGACGAGCTCGCTATCGAGGCTCCTTTCTTCGGCAAGAACGTACAGTCGATGCTGAAGTTGGGACGGGCTCAGGGAGTGGCCATTGCGGCAGCCATCAAGCATGGTGTGCCCATCCATGAGTATGCACCGATGAAAATAAAGATGGCCCTTACTGGCAATGGCTCTGCATCGAAGGAGCAGGTGGCAGGCATGCTACAGCGTCTGTTGAAGATGAAGGAAGAGGAAATGGGTCAGTTTATGGATGCTACCGATGCGCTTGCTGCCGCCTATTGCCATTACCTGCAGATGGGACGTCCCGATTCGGGTGCTCCCCATTACCGCGGATGGAAGGACTTCGTCAATAAGAATCAGGACAAGATATGGAAAAACAAAAAGTGATAGCCATTGTCGGGCGCAACGGTAGTGGTAAGACGCGCTACGTCGATCAGCTGCGCAAGTCATGGGTCAGCGACAGCGTGCGCTATATTGCCTTCGACGATGCCTATGGTTCGGCAACAGACAAGAGTTACTATCTGCAGTTGCGATGGAACCAGCACGACATCGATGCCGAAACGGCTACCGTAGGCCAGTTGCTTGAACGTGCTTTTCTCCTGACGGGTAGCGACACTGCTGAGCGCCGTGCTCAGTGTAGTGACCTCCTGCGTTTGTTCCATTTGGATTCGTTTCTCGACAAATACATCATCCTCCTGTCCAGTGGTGAACTGCGTAAGTTCCAGTTGGTCAAGACGCTGCTTGCTAATCCGAAGACCATCATCCTCGACAATCCCTTCATCGGGCTCGATGCCGAGACGCGTTCGTTGTTGAAGGACCTGCTGCTCGAGTTCTCTGTATCCCGTGACATCACCATCTATCTCGTGCTCTCCAAGAGCGACGACATCCCCGATGGAGTTGACACCATATTATATATAGACCAGCAGGGCGTTGCCACTGAGATGACACCAGCCATGTATGCCGACATGGATGCTGTCGTTCCCCAGCAAGTACTTGCAGCCGACAAGCGTCAAGCCATTCTCGACCTTCCTGCCCACGACGATGACTTCCATGCCGAGGAGATCATCAGGATGAACAAGGTGAACATACGCTATGGTGAACGTACCATTCTGAAGGATGTCGACTGGACGGTACGCAACGGTGAGCGCTGGTCGTTGTCAGGACAGAACGGCAGCGGCAAGTCCACCCTGTTGTCGCTCGTCTGTGCCGACAATCCCCAGTCGTATGCCTGCGATATCACCCTCTTTGGCTATCAGCGCGGCTCGGGTGAGAGCATCTGGGACATCAAGCACCACATTGGCTATGTGTCGCCTGAGATGCACCGCAGCTATCGTCGGGCTCTGCCTGCCATCAATGTGGTAGCCAGCGGATTGAAGGACACCGTGGGTCTTTATGTCAGACCGAATGAAGCTGAGAAGGAGCAGTGTCGCTGGTGGATGCGCATCTTGGGAGTCGACGACCTTGCCGACCGCTCGTTTCTTTCACTTTCAAGCGGAGAACAGCGATTGGTACTATTAGCAAGGGCATTCGTCAAAGACCCTGAACTCCTCATTCTCGATGAGCCGCTACACGGACTTGACCAGTGGAACCGGCAGTTGGTACGCGATGTTATCGATACTTTCTGCCAGCGTAGGAACAAGACGTTTATCATGGTCACACATTACGAGGAGGAACTCCCGCCATGTATCACCCACTGGAAACGTTTACCAAAGAATACGGATTAAATCTTCAGTTCGCGCATAATTTCCGACATGCGCTGCAAGGTTGAGATGCGTGTGGGCACCAACGGCAGGCGCAGCACGTTCTCAATGAAGCCCATCTCATGCAGCATGGCCTTCACACCTGCGGGGTTACCGTCGACGAAGAGCAGCGAGAACAGGTCGGTAAAGCGATGGTGTATCTTGCGTGCGGGGTCATATTCGCCACGCATCTGCAAGCGTATCATCTTCGAAAACTCCTTCGGCAGTGCGTTACCGATAACGGAAATCACACCCACAGCTCCGCAGGAAATCATGGGGAAGGTTAGCGCGTCGTCGCCCGAGATGACGTCGAAGTCCTGTGGCTTGTTCTTGATAATCTCGTCTACCTGCTCCAGGTTGCCGCTGGCCTCCTTGATGGCAACGATGTTCTGGCAGTCGCGTGCCAGTCTTACGGTAGTCTCAGCTTTCAGGTTCACGCCCGTACGTCCGGGAACGTTATACAACACTACCGGCAACTGAGTGGCGGCGGCAATGGTTTTGAAGTGCTGGTAAAGACCTTCCTGCGAAGGCTTGTTGTAGTAGGGGCACACGCTGAGAATGCCGTCCACGCCCTTGAAGTCACCGTTCTTCAGTTCTTCCACGATGGCAGCAGTGTTATAGCCACCACATCCCATGAGTATAGGAACTCGGGCCTGTACCTTATCCACGACAAGGTTCTTGATGCGCAGCCGTTCCTCGGCAGTTAGTGTAGGTGTCTCACCTGTCGTTGCAAGAATGCAGAAGAAGTCGGCACCATTGTCCAGCTGGTAGTCAACTAAGCGCAAAATGGCGTCATAGTCTACCGAACCGTCTTGCTTGAACGGTGTAACTAAAGCAATTCCAAGTCCTTTGAATATGTTGTAAACCATAGGTAAAAATGGGATGTTCGTCTAATTCGGCTGCAAAGATACAAAAAAAAGACGGGAAACCGCCATGTTTCCCCATCTTTTTTTTCTAATGTACTCCGGATACTCCGGATAGTCCGGATAGTCCGGAACTAAATCTCCCATCCTACTGCCGAAGCACCGAGCACGGCAGCGCTGGCTCCGTCGAGGCCACTGACAAGGAATTTCGCCTTGCCCTTGAAGATGCGCATCACGTGCTCGTCGTAAGCCTCGCGTATGGGTTTCATAATCAGCTCACCCGCCTTCACCATGCCTCCGAAGAAGATGAATGCTTCGGGCGAGGAGAATGCAGCGAAGTCGGCGCAAGCCTCTCCGAGCATGTGTCCGGTGAAGTCGTAGATTTCCTTGGCCAGCTCGTCGCCCTTTCCTGCTGCTATCGACACGTCGAGCGAAGTAATCTTTTCAGGATCCATCTCTCTAAGTAATGAAGCACGATTAGTCTTAGCCAGCAGTTCGCGTGCCGTGCGAGCCACGCCTGTTGCCGAGCAGTAGGCTTCGAGACAGCCTGTACGACCGCATCCGCAGCTACGGCCTTCCTCGCCACGCACCATCGTCACGTGGCCCAGCTCGCCTGCAAAGCCGTCGTGTCCGTATAGAAGCTGTCCGTTGACGACGATGCCAGAGCCTACACCCGTGCCGAGGGTAATCACTATGAAGTTCTTCATACCTCTGGCCACGCCGTAGACCATCTCGCCCAGGGCAGCAGCATTGGCATCGTTGGTCAGTGCCACAGGTACACCGAGGGCCTTGCTGAACATATCGCCTAAGGGTACGATGATGTCGTGGGCCCAGGGCAGGTTGGGAGCATACTCAATGGTGCCCTTGTAGTAGTTGGCGTTAGGAGCGCCAACGCCCATCGCCTTGATGGTATCGATGCCGCCCACCTGCTCAATGATGGGCTGTAGGGCTTCTACACAGGCAGCCACGTAGGCTTCTGCGGTTTCGAATCCACCGGTCTTGATGGCTGTCGTAGCCTTGATTTCTCCACGTGCGTCAACGATTCCGAACACTGAGTTGGTACCGCCCAGGTCCAAGCCAATGACGTATGGCTTCATTTCATTCTGTACGTTCATGATATGCGTATTTTAATGTTATTGGTTTGTTTCTGCATGCAAAAGTAATCAAAAAAACTGATTGAGCAAAAGAAAACCGAGAAAAATACGCTACTCTTCAATGTGCGAGAGCGAATGTGCAAAAGTTGCCATGAGCTTGGCAGCGCTCTCTGTGGGGTAATATCTGAAATAGTGGGCTGAATGGCGCACCTGCCAGAACATCGCCTTCGAGCCTACCGTGCTTACGAACACGTCGCCCGCAGCCTGTTGGAAATGCCATTCGTGCGACCTTCGTGCCTTGAACAGTTCTGATACGAACGGCTCCACATCGGCTGCCTTGCTCTCTGTCATGAAGGGAATCTCGTCGGTTGTCAGGTGCAGCAGGTGTACGAGCAGTTCGCCTTCCAACTGTGCCATAGCCTTCATCCTTATCCGTTCAATCCACGTCTGCAGCTTCACGAAGTCCACCTTGTCGCCTACCTTGCGCAGGAACACGGCAATATCTGCCAGCCTTGAAAGCACCAGCCCGTTCGTTAGCAGGTCGGCAGCCACGCTGAGCAACAGGTGTAGCAGCTGTAGGGTAGGCGAGGGCACTTCGATGCTCATGCCTCTGACGGTGACAAACGAGGGCTGACTCTCACGGAACTCCTCCTCGGTGATGTTTTGCAGGGTACGGCTGTGCAGCGTGTTCGACAGTTTGTATAGCCTGTGATGATGACGCACACTGACTCCTTCCCATTGGTAGGACAGCGCACTGCGGGTGGTCTCCTTCGCTTCGTTGCCATTGGTCCATGCCCATTGGTCGGCTTTCTTGCCTTGTGTCTCGAAGGGGAAAAAGATGTCTATGCCGTCGGGATGATGGTTGGTCGAGGGCTGATAATGCTGACCCATTGCCTGACCGCCCAGTATGATGGGTCTTAGCTGCATGCGCCCAAACAGGGCAGTCAGTTCGGTCAGACATTGGCTGGTCTGCTCGTTCTCGGTTGTCAGCTGTGCTACTGTCAGCTTCCATTGTCCGTGCAGGGCTTCGGGCAACTGCAGGAAGAACTGTCCGCTGCACCTCTCGATGCCGACAAGGACGATGGCGCTGACGTGGTGCATGCAGGCATAGCCGTAGAGCTGCTGCCATTTCCATGCCGACATGGGCTCTATAGGCTCTTCCTGGTCGAAGAGTCCCGCTCTGAGCAGACGGAAAAAGTTTCTTGCCGTGATGTTCATCCTGTCGGCTTTCGGTGCAGGCTACTCGCCGTAGAGACGGGCTTTCTGCTCCTTGATTAGTGGGTCGTAGATGTAGTCGTCGTAGGTCATCAGCTTGTCGATGGTGCCCTTCGGCGTAAGCTCGATAATTCGGTCTGCCACGGTGTTGATAAACTCATGGTCGTGCGAGGCGAAGAGGATATTTCCCTTGAACTGTATGAGGTTGTTGTTGAAAGCCTGAATAGACTCCAGGTCCAGGTGGTTCGTAGGTGTGTCGAGAATCAGGCAGTTAGCGTTTTTTAGCTGCATACGTGCAATCATGCATCGCATCTTCTCACCACCGCTGAGCACGTTGACATGCTTCAGCACGTCCTCCTCGCGGAAGAGCATGCGTCCCAAGTACGACTTCATCACCACCTCGTTGCCGGGCCCCCACTGCGACAGCCAGTCCACGAGGTTCATCTCCGACTGGAAGAACTCGGTGTTGTCGAGCGGCAGGTAGGCCGTCGTGATGGTCACGCCCCACTTGTAGGTGCCGGCATCGGCCTCGCGGTTGCCGTTGATAATCTCGAAGAGGGCGGTCATGGCCTTCGGGTTATGCGAGAGGAACACGGTCTTCTGGCCTTTCTCTATGGTGAAGTTCACGTTGTCGAAGAGCACCGTTCCGTCTGGGTCGGTGGCCTTCAGTCCCTCTACTTCCAGTATCTGCGTGCCAGGCTCGCGGTCCATAGCGAAGATGATACCCGGATACTTACGTGTTGAGGGTGTGATTTCCTCGACGTTCAGCTTCTCCAGCATCTTCTTTCTCGAGGTGGTCTGCTTCGACTTGGCCACGTTGGCCGAGAAACGGCGTATGAACTCCTCCAGCTGCTTGCGCTTCTCCTCGGCCTTCAGCTTCTGGTTCTGCTGCTGACGCAGGGCCAGCTGGCTCGACTCGTACCAGAACGAGTAGTTACCCGAGAAGAGCGTCACCTTGCCGAAGTCGATGTCGACGGTTTGTGTCGATACGGCGTCGAGGAAGTGACGGTCGTGCGATACCACCATCACACACTGCTCCAGCGAGCTCAGGTATTCCTCTAACCACTGAACGGTGTCGAGGTCGAGGTCGTTGGTAGGCTCGTCGAGCAGCAGGTTGTCGGGATGACCGAACAGCGCCTTCGCCAACATCACGCGTACCTTTTCATTATTAGAGATGTTGGCCATCTGCGAGTAGTGTGTCTCCTCCTTGATGCCAAGGTTCTGCAGCAGCTGGGCGGCCTCGCTCTCGGCTTCCCATCCGTTCATCTCGGCAAAGGCCATCTCGAGTTCGGCAGCCTTGGTGCCGTCCTCCTCGGTCATCTCGGGCTTGGCATAAAGGGCTTCGCGCTCCTTCATGTTCTTCCACAGGGGCTGATGACCCATGAGCACCGTGTCCATCACGGTGAACTCGTCGTATTTGAAGTGGTCCTGCTCCAGTACGCTCAGGCGCTCGCCAGGCCCCATTTCGATGGTTCCCTTGTTGGGTTCCAGCTCACCGCTGATGGCACGCAGCAGCGTAGACTTGCCTGCGCCGTTGGCACCGATTACTCCGTAGATGTTGTTGTTTGTAAACTTCAGGTTCACGTCTTTGTAGAGAACCTTCTTGCCGAATTGAATCGCTAAATTCGTTACCGTTATCATCTGTCTCTTACCTTATTTATGTTCCGCAAGCTCCAAACATGCGGAACTTAAATTACCTTATTCTTTATTTGCGAGTGCAAAGGTACGAAAACTTCCTGACATGCACAACAGTTATCGCCAGAAACTTTATTGTGGTGCTCGTAAATGAAAAGAAAAACGGCTATTCTTTTTGTGTTTCGTCTATTTTGCCGTATCTTTGCATTCGAATAATTGCCATGATGATGACGACGACACTGTATTTGGTAAGACACGGCGAGACCGTCGACAATGCACGCAGCGTGATGCAAGGACAGACTCAGGGCGAACTGAATGGCACCGGCATTGAGCAGGCACGCGAGGTGGCCCGCAAGATGGCCCATGAGCCTATCGATGCCTTTGTTTCCAGCGACCTGCGCCGTTCGCTCCATACGGCTCAGATCATCGCTGCGCCTCACGGAATGACGGTGACCACCACACCGTTGCTCAGAGAGCGTGACTGGGGCGATTTCACGGGTCGCTACATACCCGACCTGAAAGGGTTGCCCTTTCCCGAAAACGTTGAGAGCATGGAGCAACTGCTGGAGCGTGCCAGCCGTTTTCTTGATTTCATCCGCTCGAACTATGCCGGAAAGAAGGTGTTGGCAGTGGGTCACGGCATCATCAACAAGGCCATTCAGGCTGTATATTACAAGAAAAGCACACGCGAAATCGAACGAATGATGAACGCCGAAGTGCGTGTGCTTGAACTGTAAGTTGCAAGATTCCTTGCCTAATCGTATCTCTTATCTGCGGCTTCCACCGTGGGAATGACCGCCCGACGAATGACTGCTGCTGCTGCCGTGTGAGAAGCTGCCTGACGAATGACTGCTGCTACCGTGTGAGAAACTGCCTGACGAACGCATGCTGCTTGTCGACGGGGTGGTGCGAACAGACGACGGGGTGGTTCTCATGCTGCTGCTACTCGACGAACGCGTAGTGTTGTTGCTGCGGTCGAACGACCTGTTCATGTGCAGATCAGAGGAACGGGATACAGAGGTGCGAGTTCCACCGTTGTCGCGGTCGCTGCCATGACGAGTTCCGCCGTTGCTGTAGTCGCTGCCATGACGAGTTCTGCCGTTGTTGAAGTCGCCGTTCGAGTGGGTACCGTTATTATAGTTGCGGTCGTTGCCTGGCCGAGTACCGCCATTGTGGTTGCCGCCGCGTCGCGTACCTTCAAGGCTGTGTCCGTTGTGGCTGCCACCCGTGACTCGTGTGGAGCTGTGGCCGCCTCCGCGATAGTCGCCGCGATCCCATCCATCGCGCATGCCGCGATGCTGGTCGCGCACTCCGTGGCCTGGACGGAAGTGGTTGCGATGGCCCTCATAGTAGCTTCGACCGCCATTCCTGTGCCAGCTGTGGCCGCCACGATAGCTCACGTAGAAGTGGGGACGTCCGAAGTAGAAATAGTCGCGCCGCGGATAGTGGGCATAGATGCCGAAGTGCCAGAAACCTGCGTCCCAGTACAGCGGACGGTAGAAATAGGAGGCTGCACAATAGAGGTCCCACTGCCACGAATAGAGAATGTAGCTGAGGTCAAGGTTGCGACGCTCCCAGTAGGTGCCGAAGACGTTGTCACGGCCAGTGACACACATCAGATAGTCGAGGTTGATCTCGTAGGCTGCCTCGTACTGTGCGTCGGTGAGGTTCAGCTCGTATGCCATCTTGTCGGTCAGGAACAGTGCCTCCTGGCGAGCCTGCTCGTAGCTCATGGCGTTTGCGCTTGCTGCTATCGTCAGCATGGCAATCAGGGTAAACATCATCTTCTTCATAATCGTATACTTTTTAATTGTTAATAATCGGGTTGGTTTTGATTTCTGATGCAAAGGAAGCGATTATTTCCGAGACCTACAAAGGATTTTCCCTAAACACAAGGGGGAAAAACCCTATATGTGCTTTTTTTTCGTTTTTGCTTGTCGATTCCAATGTTTTTCACTACCTTTGCAGCAAGAAAACCGAATAACATGCACATAGCAATAGCAGGGAATATTGGAAGCGGGAAAACGACGCTCACGGGGTTGCTGGCGAAGCACTACGGATGGGAGGCACGCTATGAAAGCGTTGACCACAATCCTTATCTGGAAGACTACTACAGCGACATACGCCGCTGGTCGTTCAACCTTGAGGTCTATTTCCTGAAAGAGCGATTCCGCGACCTCCTTGCCATTCGGCAGGCCGACCATACCGTGCTCCAAGACCGAAGCATCTTCGAGGGCGTCTACGTGTTCATGGCCAACAACAAGGCCATGGGCCACCTCAGCGAGCGCGACTATGCCACCTACATGGAGCTGTTCGAGCAGATGATCGATGTAGTGAGCTATCCCGACCTGCTCATCTACCTGAAGGCGTCGGTGCCCCATCTGGTGGCCAACATCCAGAAGCGAGGCCGCGACTACGAGCAGACCATGCAGCTGGAGTATCTGCAGAACCTGAACGAGCGCTACGAGTACTTTATTAATAATAAGTATCACGGGCGCGTGATGACCATCGACGTCGACAACCTGGACTTCCTCCATAATCCTCGCGACTTCGGACTGATCATCGACCGTATTGACCGCACACTCTTCGGACTATTCCCCTAAACCTCAGATCTCAAACCTCAAATCTCAAACCAAATATGCACATAGCAGTAGCAGGCAACATAGGCAGCGGCAAGACCACGCTGACCAAACTCTTAGCCCATCGGTACGGCTGGACACCTCGTTTCGAACCCGTAGACAACAACCCCTATCTGGCCGACTTCTATGCCGACATGCCACGATGGTCGTTCAACCTGCAGATATACTTCCTGAACAAGCGATTCAAGGAGGTGGTGGAGATTTCGAAGTCGGCCGACACCATCATCCAGGACCGCACCATCTTCGAGGACGCCCGCATCTTCGCGCCCAACCTGCATGGACAGGGAATGATGAGCGACCGCGACTTCCAGAACTATTCCGACCTGTTCGACCTGATGATGTCGCTCGTGAAGCTGCCCGACCTGATGATCTACATCCGTTCGAGCATACCCACCCTCGTGGCACAGATTCAGAAGCGCGGACGTGAATACGAGCAGACCATGCGACTGGACTATCTGCAGGGACTCGAGCGTCGATACGAGGAATGGATTGACGGCTATAAGGGCCAGCTCATCATCATCGACGGCGACAACTGTAAGTTTGGCGAGAGCGCCGAGGCACTGAAACAGGTGACCGACATGATCGACGCCAAGCTCTACGGCCTCTTCCCCATGGAGTAGCTATCGGTAGAGCGTCACCGTGCCACCGTCGCTGCCGGCATAGCGGCGCAGCAAGTCCTGAATGAAGCGGGCATTCTCTACCACCCGCTGCTCGTTGCCGTCGTAGCCATTGATCAGCACTACCAGATGGCGCGTGTCAATCGTTATCTTCGTACGCTCGTTGTCGCTCGTAGGCGTACCTACACCTCCCTTACTATCACGGTATACAGGCAGACCCGCAATGTTCAGCATGCCGCGGCCTATACCTTCGTAGGGCTCGCCCTCACGACCTACGCCGAGTGTCAGCGTGTCGCCCTCGAACTTCGAGGCATCGAAGCCACCGATGCTGTAGCCATAGGCAATAGAGGCAAGGTTGATCAGGTCGACGAGCGTGTCAATCTGGTAGAGCTCCTTGCCTTGAAGCATACGCCTGATCAGCGCCTCGGAAGCAGGACGATAGCGCGAAGGGTCTTTGCCACAACGCTTATACACCGTGCGCGTAGCAGCGATGCTCGTCAGCTCCTTCAGCGACTCGGTGGTCAGCTCCCTGCGAAACCTCTCCTCCAACACATGTATCTCGTCCCAAAGCTCCTGACAGTACTTCGTGTTCTCAACGCGGGCTTCTACGCATGCCCCAACGAATTCAGGGCACACGGTCTCGATTTCTTGCGATACAATTACGTTCATCTCCTTCGTTTATTCAGATTTCTGTGTGCAAAGGTACAAATAAGCGAGCAAAGATTAGAAAAAAAGAGAGTTAAGGGAAGTTAAGGGGGGAGGTGAAGGGGGAGTGAAGGGGAATGAAATGGGGAGTGAAAAGACAAATGACTTGCTAATTCACTCCCCAAGATTAAGGCCTTTCGACCTTAATCTCCCTCCTGCTCCGGCTCCGGTGCTGGTGTCCCTCCGAGACTGTCGACGCTGATGAACTTAGCCTTCTTGAGGAACTGGCGGCTGGAGATGTTCATCTCCTGCTCCTGCTCGGGCAGGAAGCGGATGTGCAGGGCCTTGATGTGCTCGGCCACGTTGAACTTCTCGGGGTCGGCCTCGCCCTTGCCCTCGATGGTGCAGTAGAAGATGCCCAGACCGTCGATCTTCACCTTCTTCGAGTTCAGGAGCTGCTCGATGAGACACGAGCGGAACTTCTCGAGCACGCCGAACACCACGTCGGGGGTGTAGATGCTTCCGTGCTCGGCAATGTGCTCGGCCAAAGCCCTGGTGTCGAGAATCTCGGTGGACTTAGCGTAGGCGTAGTACTTGCCGAAGCCCACGCTGTGCTGGTTGTTGTTCTTACGCAACAGATACAAAATCCTTGCCATAGTTGTGTGTGTTTTTGATGGTATTAGACTAAATTGTGACGAACTTAACGGGTCGCCAACATCCCGTTTGTTTACGTTACAAAGGTACGAAAATTATCTCATATATGCAAATTATTCCTCTGTTATTTAGGATAATATATGTTAAAGTTTAAAGTGACGGTTCATGTTTGGCCAATATAGGAAGGAAACAGGAGCCTGCTCATTATTTCAGCGATAATCTTGGATGGCATCAGGATTTTTCGTATCTTTGCCCGCATGAAGCGTGAAGTGTATGAGAGCCAGAAAGCCTTTGCCGGCGAGAAGAAAGCATCGATGCAGCGACGCTGTGTCGGACATGACTATACGGGGCGCATGATGTATATGGTGACGATGGTGACCGAAGGTCGCCGTACGCTCTTCGGTAAGGTCGTCGGTAAAAGCGACGCCGCTGAAGATAGTGACGATGCTCCGCATATCGTACTATCGGAGCTGGGACAGCGGGTGAGCGACGAATGGTGGGCAGCAGCAACGCACCATCACGAGATAGAGGTGGTTGCCCTGCAGATGATGCCCGACCACCTGCATGGCATCCTCTTTGTGAGAGAGCAGATGGAAAAGCCCCTGGGTATGGCCCTGCGGGGCTTTAAGCAGCGCTGTAACGGCCATTACAGGGAGTTGGTGCTGGGCGTCAAGCCCGTTTCGCCTGTTGCGTTGGCAACGCAACAAACAGGACAACAAACAAGCCAAGACCAGCAAGCCCCCCCAAAGAAAGACCGCCGCGGCGAAGACCGCACCCACGGCCTGCTCTTTGCCCGAGGCTACAACGACAAGCTACTGCTGCGCCAGGGGCAGCTACAGCGATGGCTGGACTACCTGCACGACAACCCGCGCCGGCTTCTGATGAAGCGCGAGCATCCCGACCTTTTCCGCGTACAGAGAGGGCTCATGGTGGCCGGACAGCAGTGCTCCGCCATCGGCAACCGCTTCCTGCTACAGCGTCCCGTGCGCCTGCAGGTGCAGTGCTCGCGCAGCTTTACCGATGAAGAAATTGCCGAGCGGCAGGCGTGGTGGCTTCAGCAAGCCCGTGGTGGTGCCGTGCTGGTGTCGCCCTGCATATCGAAGGGCGAGAAACAGGTGATGCGTGCCGCTTTCGATGAAGGCTTGCCACTCATCACCCTCCAGGAAAACGGTTTCACCGACTTGGCAAAACCGGGCGGCAGGCGGATGGAGGCCTGTAGCCGTGGCCAGCTATTGATACTCGCTCCGTGGGAGCACCACAACGAGCGTCTCACCATCCGTCGCGACCAGTGCCTGGCCCTCAACGACCTGGCAAGAATCATCTGTGAGTGCGCTCATCCCCTGTGACACCTGCCGACGAGCATACGGCTCACTGCCGACGAGCATACGGCTCGCAGGCAGTGAGGATAGTTCTCGTTTTAGCAGCATCTCGGGAAGGTGCCTGGCGGTTTAGCTACTGTTCACTGAGCAGCAAGTCACAGAGGTCGGTGTTAGCTGGGTAGGCTTCGAGCTGCTGCGATATATTGTAGTCGATGCCTTGGATGAGTTGCATCTGCCGGTTCCACTTCTCGTAGCAGCCGCTGTCGGGAAAGACCGTGACGCTACGCCCTGCGAGACAGCCGATACGCTCAGGCGAGAGTCCACTGCTGCCGCAGGTGGCAAGCCAAAGGTATTTGGGCTGACAGGCAGCCATGACGAGTGCCGTCTTCTCGCTCTCCACTATGCATACATGGGCATCGGGCCGCTGTGGTAGCAGATGCTGGCCGAACAGGCACTGGTAGAGCTGCCAGTCGAGCGGCAGTAGTCCTGCGCGAATGAGCGGTATGTGTGTCCATCCCTGGAAACCGTCACGGTGGCCGTCCTGACGGTATTGCATGATATGGCCACCATGGACCTGTCCGTGGTGGTCTATCTGCCAGAAGATGACACTACCGCTGCGGGTGGCTCCGACGAGATAGTCGTCGAAGACCTGCCGGAGTTGCTGGGCAGAGAGATTCAGCTGTTTGGCGACGTCGTTAGCGAACCACTGCCAGAAGATGCTGCGCTGCGAATGGCTGCGGACGACATACTCCATGGGCAGGGGCTGGAACGGAGGCAGCTCCACCGGCCTACAGTGACTGTCGGGATGTGTCTTGGGCTCTCCTGTCCATTGGTTGTCACGATAGTACTCCGAGGGTTTGTAGTGGTAGCCGCAGGAGTGCTGGTGGTCGCACTTTCCCACAGTGTCGGCCACGTAGCTGAAGCCGTGCTGAGTGTCGACATAGCGCACGAAGCACTTCTTCTTGCCGCAGTGGGGACAGGTGAGCTTGCGTGGCTGGTGTCCCGTCAGTTTCTTACTCTCTAACTGGTAACGATAGTCGGTATTCATAATCTTACGTTTTTGATGATTCAAATAAAAGTTGTCGGCGATTCTCGTTCGTTGTTGGAGCCGCTATATATATAGGCGGCTCTAACAACAAACAAAAATCTTATCGCGGTCAGAAGGGCAATGCGAGGTTGTTGGGGAGCTGAATCATTCCGTTGACCTCAACGAGGCTACCGTCATTCAGCCACTCCGAGATGTAGGTTGAGACGGTAGGACGCTTACGTTCGAGCACATTGACCAGAATCTCTGTCAGCTGCTTACGGCTGACCACGCCACCCTTATCGGCAAGGATACGCAAGCACTTTTCGAGCCGCTCCTGCTTCTCCTTGTCCAGAGCCTCTAAGCGCCTTTGCTGCTGTTCAGCCCTGCGCTGTTCATGCAGCAGGCGACGCTGCTCGTCAGCATCGATGATGTGGCCCTCCCCGTCGAAGGTGATGCTCCATTCGGGCATCTCCTCATGACGAGCCTCAGAACACTTCACGGTGATGACGCTACTGCCCTTCTCCTTGACGCACTCGAGCACCGTAGCACTCTTCTGTGCCAGCATGGTGCCGAGGTGGCCGCGCATGTTGTGGTCCTCGTCGGCCTTGTTGGTGTGGAGCACGGAGATGATGGCGCAGTTGTGCTGGTCGCTGAGTTTCAACAGCTCTTTGATCAGCCGCTTCGACTCGGTCTCGTCGTTGAACGAGGCCACAAACTCCACGATGCCGTCGAGCATGACCACCTGCGGCTTCTCGTCCTCGAGCACCACCTCAAGCAGTGGTAGCAGCTGTTCCTGGTCGATGCGGCGAAGCGAGTGAAGAGACACCTGAGCGTCAATCAACTCTGGCCCAAGTTCCGTCATCTGCGCTACATCCTCAAGGATGAGCTTCGTGTCGGTGCGGCTTTGCTCAGTATCGAAAAATACGATACGAGGCTTCTCCAGAAGCGATTTCACGCGGAACATCTCGTCCGTAAGCAGAGCCGCCATCATCACCTTCAGTGCCGTTGTCTTGCCCGCCTTCTGCTTGGCTTTCACGGCATGGATGTCGCGCAGGGCAAAGATGCCCTTGCCGTCAACCTCCAAGGCATACTCCTCGGGCGGCACCTCCGTGTCGCTACGGATGCGCGTCTCACGAAGCACCTGACGGAGCTGCTCCTTTGTCTGTTCCTCAGCGGTTGGCTGAGAGACAGCCTCGCTTACGATGTCCTTCACCGTCATGGCGTGGTTGTCTAACTGTCCAGTCGGCTGTTCGGGTTGCTGAACCTTTCCAGTCTCTATTTGATTGAAATCCTTATACATAATCTTTTCCTTGATTAAGCATGTTAAGTTTCCTTCTCTTGCACGAGGCAGACTTGGACATAGAGAATCTTCACCGTATCTGCCTCCAACGCCAGGAACCGTGCTCAGCTTCACCCCAGCGGTAGAATTCTGGAGCGAAATTATAAAGAAAAAGTCAGATTATATTGAAAACGCGTTTTTCGCAATCAGAGAAATCACCGTTTTCACACAATTCACGGAAATAATCAAAGAATTCAGAATAATCACGGGGAATCCTTTGATTGTTTTCGGTTGTTAGTTGCTCATCTCGTCCAACACAGGTTGCAATGATTCCTTTAATACCTTGCAATCGTCAACCAACGACCAAATTTCGTTCTTCATCTTGGGGTTTTCCTCTGCATTTGCATAGCAAAGATAACTCCTTTTTATTTTATTGTTACTTGTCAATGTGCATCTTCGCATGGAACTGACAAGAGAGGGCTTGTCCTTGATGGAAGGAATGATGGCATGCAACAGTTGGTCATATTCTTCACGCGTGGTCGTTCGTTTCGTTATGTTATAGAAGTTGCTCAAAAAGCGAAGAGGATCACAGTAACGTGATTTGTTTCCCTCGACTATAGTCCATGTGTCCTCATTGAGCTGCTTGACATACACATCGAATACGTTCTGTTGAACGACCACTATATTCCTAATGTTTTCTGGCAACTCGTCAAGAAGCACTTTATATACAGTTTCGTTGGTTTCAGGTATCACATATTGCGGAGACGCTGCCTGAACAGTTCTCGTCATAATAGCGTTTTGTTGATAGTTAGTTTCAGGTTGAGTGACAGTACGTTCATCAAGCAGCATTTCCCTGATCAAGTCCTCCTTCCTCTTTTCAGATTTGAATCGTTCTTCTAAAAAGCCCAGGATACTGTTCATTTTCTCACAGAACTCCTTATACTGTCGGGTTAGTTCTGCGTCAATGATATTAGCGTATGAATGACGCAAATGATGTTTGTCCTCCCACGACTTTATTAGCCAGTCTGATGCCAGACTGATTAATCTGGGGTCCTTGATGTAATAAAGGAAATCATAGATGAAACTAACATCCCATCCGTTGGTAGCCACATCCATCTCTAAGCCAAGGAAGTCAGACCGAGATTTCAAGTAAATCTCAGCCAATTCTTTTGCGCTGGATGGTTTTTGCGGAGCAGCAGCACTACTGACAAACGTGGGATATACCGTAGAGGATTCCTTGTCCATAGGCAGTTATCCTGATGTTCAAATTTTTCTGCAAAGTTACCCATTTTGGACAACATTACCAAAACTTTTTCGAGAAAAGTTGTCCAAAATGTCTAACTTACCCGCATTTACCCCAATTCTCCCTTTCCTTTCTCAGTCAGCGTGGGAGAATTCGGTTGAAAAAAACTCAGGTTTTGTTCCCTAAATCGATTTTATTTCGTATATTTGCAGCGAAAAACCAAATGGCGAGAGACCAATTCTGCATCCTGAAGCGGTTGCAAAGGATGTCATACAGATATTTCACCTAACTAATAATTACTATAAAGATGAAACAACACATTGCTACACTACTACTGGCCATGACCACGCTGGCCATGCAGGCACAGGAGCAAGCTGGCGAGGAAACGCTGGCACGGAAGGAAATCAGGGAGAACCCCTGGCTGGCGGGGTCGAACTACGTAGACTACGACCGGCAGCTGCCCGACTTTCGCTACACCAAGGCACCGAAGGGCTATGTGCCTTTCTATTTCTCGCACTACGGCCGTCATGGTGCGCGCTGGCTCATTGGTAAGGACGACTACGAGCGTGTGCTCCGTCCGCTGCGCAAGGCCCGCAAGGAGGGCAAGCTGACGCGTGAGGGACAGGAGACACTGCGCAAGCTGGAGCTGTTTAACAAGACTACGAACAAGCGTCTGGGCGACCTGACCACCGTTGGCGAACGTCAGCACCACGGCATAGGTAGGCGCATCGCAGAGCACTTCCCCGAGATATTCCTGAAGAAAGGAGTGGCCATCGACGCCCGCTCGACCGTGGTAGAACGCTGCATCTTGTCGATGATGGCCGAGATGGAGGAGCTGATGGCTGCCAACCCTACGGCCAGAATCCATAACGACGTGAGCCAGTCGTTGCAATACTACCTGAACCAGCCTTGGGAAGGACGGGTGAAGGAGAACGGTGGCAAGGGCAGGAAGGCTGTCGACGAGCTGTGCAATAAGATTACACACCCCGAGCGACTGTCGGGCGTGCTGTTCAACGACCAGCAGTGGGTGAAGGACAACGTCGACGCCGGCTCGCTGATGCGCCATCTGTTCGAGGTGGTCATCAACATGCAGAGTCACGAGGACGGCCCCGACATGCTCTCGCTGTTCAACGAGGAAGAGATCTACGACATGTGGCGCATCAACAACGCCGGATGGTACGTGAACTACGGTGCCTCGCCCCTGACCGGACGGGTGATGCCGTTCTCGCAGTTCAACCTGCTGACCAACATTATCGAGACGGCCGACACCTGCGTACAGTTGGGCAAGCCGCAAGCCACGATGCGCTTCGGCCACGAGGTGTGCGTCATGCCGCTGGCCTGTCTGATGGAGCTGGGCAACTGCGGTGTCAGCGTAGAACGACTGGAAGAGCTCGACAAGTACTGGCAGAACTACCGTATCTTCCCCATGGGCTGCAACATACAGCTCATCTTCTACAAGCCGAAGAAGGGAACGGGCGACGTGCTGGTGAAAGCACTGCTGAACGAACGCGAGATGACGCTGCCCGTCAGTCCTACCGCCACACCTTATTATTATAAGTGGGACGACGTGCGTAAATACTGGAAAGACAAACTGAATAACTTCAAGGCACAATGAAAAAGAGATTCTTACTACTGGCACTCGTCGTCAGTCATCTGTCGGTAGGCACCCTGCTGGCACAGTCAGCCTTTGGCGAAAAGCCCAAACTGGTGGTGGGTATAGTGGTCGACCAGATGAGATGGGACTATCTGGAGCGCTACTATCAGCAATTCGGCGACAAGGGCTTCCGTCGGCTTATCAACGACGGCTACTCGTGTAACAACTGTCTGATCAACTACCTGCCCACGGTGACGGCTATCGGCCACACGTCGGCCTATACGGGCAGCACTCCGGCCTTTCATGGCATCTGTGGCAACAACTTCTACATAGACGGGAAGAAGACCTACTGTACGGGCGACAAGACGACAGAGACGGTGGGCTCGAAGAGCGAGAAAGGACAGATGTCGCCCAGAAACCTGCTGGCAACGACCATCGGCGACCAGCTGCGCATGCACACCGACTTCCGTTCGAAGGTGGTGGGCGTCAGCTATAAGGACCGTGCGGCCATCCTGCCTGCAGGACGTTCGGCTAATGCCGCTTTCTGGCTCGACACGAAGAACCTGTGCTTTATCACCAGTACCTACTACATGACAGAGCTGCCCCAATACGTGAAGGACGTGAACAAAGCCTTGTCGAAGGACAAGGACGTGAAGGCGGTAGGCGACAGTATCGGTTTTACTCCCCTCTGTGGCACCGTGACCACCGACATGGCCATCGCGGCACTGAAAGGTGAGCAGCTGGGTAAAGGAGAGACGACGGACATGCTCTGCGTGAGCTACTCTCAGACCGACGTCATCGGACACCAGTGGAGCACACGCGGACCACGCACCGATGCAGCCTATCTTACGCTCGACCGCGACCTGGGCCGTCTGCTCGATGCACTCGACGAGCAGGTGGGCAAGGGCAACTACCTCGTGTTCCTTACTGCTGACCACGCTGCTGCCCACAACTACCGATATATGCTCGACCACAAGATGAACGGTGGAAAATGGAACTCACAGCAGCTACGGCTCGACATGGAGGCAGCTGTAAGCAAAGAGCTGCATTCCGCCCGCTCGGTCGTTGCCGACATCATTGACTATCGCGTCTATCTCGACCATCAGTCTATCAGGGAGCAGGGACTCGACCTCAACAAGGTGAAGGATTGCCTGGTAGCCTTCCTGCGCACTTCGCCCAATGCCCAATTCGTTGCCGACTTCGAGAAAATCAATCAGGCGAGCATCCCACCGCTGATTCGCGACCGTGCTCTCATGGGCTATCATCCGCGTCGCTCGGGCGACCTGATTATGGTCGTGGAGCCAGGCTACTACGAATTTGGCAAATGGTCGTCGCCCGTAGGAACGACCCACGGCGAGTGGAATCCATACGATGCCCACATACCGTTGCTGTTCTACGGATGGAAGGTACCTCACGGAGCCACCTCGCGCGAGGTTCACATTACCGATATTGCTGCGACCGTCTGCCAGCTGCTACACATTCAGCAGCCTAATGCCTGCGTGGGCGAGGCAATCACAGAAATAACCAAGTAGTGCCCTCGTCGCCTCACTCGTTTATACGGAATACACATAGTGATGACACAAAAACAACTTGGTACAAATAATGGAACACGAAGATACGAAGTTTTTCGTTCTCGTGAAATTATCTTCCTTTCTTCGTTTCTTCGTGTTTAGTTAAAATAATAGCTACTTATTTTTATACGATTACATAACAATTGATTACGGCCTCTCCATTCGATGAAGAATGAAGAGGCCGTAAACTGTTTGTGGTAATTCGATTCGTGCTTATTTCACGGGCTTGATGGCGAAGGTGAAGTCGTAGTCCTGATAGGGCAGACGATACTCCTTACGTGGCCATGCACCCCACGAGTTTACACAGCCGAGACCCAGCTGGCGCTGCTGGATGTGGACGCTGGTTTTGCCAGTGGGAATCAAGTCGCCGCTGTGGTGTCCCCAAGCCTTGTCCTTGTGCTGGCCGTCGTCGAGCTGGTCGGTGGTGTAGGGCAGTGCCGAAGCCTCCATCGGGGCATCGGAATAGAAGCAGAGTCCCTTGCCCTCCTTGTCGAGTACCGAGAACCAGCGCACGTCGACGTGGTTGCCCGACTCCTGCGGACGCACATACTCGAAGTACTCCTTCGATACATTGTTGGTGTAGACGCCAAGGAACTCGGAGTCCTTACGGTCGATATAGGTCTCGGCAGGGCCACGTCCGTAGTACTCAATGCTATTATAGGCCTTCGGCATCTGCAAGGCCATGCCGAAACGGAACAGCTCGGGCATGTCCTTAGCCTCCTTGTCGGTAGTGAGCTGCTCGCGCACGATTACCTCGCCTTCGGCTGTGAGCGTGTAGGTCATGGTGAACTGGGCCTTCTGGTCGGGGAGGTCGAAGGTGGCGACGGCATAGCCGTCACCTACGGTAAAGTCCTTCAGCTTCATCTGCGGGTTGTGCCAGGTGCGGAAGCGACGCTGCAGGCCAGCACCGTAGTCGTTGTCGGTAGGAGCGCGCCAGAACTCAGGCACTATCGACTCGCGGAACTGTAGCATCTCCTTACCGTCGACGGTCAGATAGTCAATCCAGCCCGTCCACTTGCCCACATAGAGGTCGGTGCCTGCGGCAGAGAACTTCACGTAGCTGTTTGTCTCTTCCTTGGCGATGCCGGTTTTTCCGGTTTTTCCGGAGAGTTCCGGATATTTATACTCGTTGATGCAGAACTGCTGCTTGGCCATGACCTGACCCTTGTCCACGAGGGGCGCACCGTTCTTCGACTTGAAGTAGAAAGCGACGAATATCTCGTTGTCGGCGTGATGGCCGAGCACACGGGTAATGGTCTGCTTCAACTGCTCGTCGGTGATAACCTTGCGTTGCTGGGGCTGTATGCCGCTGATATCGATGGTACCACCGTGTCCGAAGGTCATGCCTGCGGGACGTCCGGGATTGTCGTGATGATGACCACCGGCGCCACCGACGAACCACTCGAGCTGCAGGTCGTCGAGCGTCTTGAAGAAGTTCTCATTATAGATCTCGAACTTGCCTTCCTTCAGGTCTACATCCTTCACCCAAACGTTCTGGTAGTAGTAGCCCACCTCGTAGGCATGGGGGTTCAGACGGCGGTCGGGAGCGATGATTCCGTTGCAGTTGAAGTTGTAGTCAGAGGCGGGATACTTGCCGTAGTCGCCACCATAGGTGAATATCTCGCGTCCCGTGATGGGGCTCTTGTCGCGCATGCCCTGGTCGACGAAGTCCCAGATGTAGCCACCCTGGTACTTCGGGTACTTGCGGACAAGGTCCCAGTACTCCTTGAAGCCACCAATGGAGTTACCCATGGCGTGGGCATACTCACACTGGATGAGCGGACGGGGATTATTGCCCTGCGAATACTTCTCACAGCCATTATAGTCGTAGTACATGGGGCAGAAGATGTCGGTCTTGCCGTTCTGTCCAGCCTGCTCAAACTGGCAGGGACGGGTCTTGTCGGTAGCCTTCACCCAGTCGTAGGCCTTCTCGAAGTTGGGGCCATAGCCGGCCTCGTTGCCGAGCGACCAGACGATAATCGACGGGTGGTTGCGGAACGAGAGCACGTTGCCCTCCTGACGCTCGATGTGAGCCTTGGCAAAGTCATCACGCTTGGCCAGCGTACCCTCGCCATAGCCCATGCCGTGGCTCTCAAGGTTCGACTCAGCTGTGAGGTAGATACCATACTCGTCGCACAGGTCATACCAGCGCGGGTCGTCGGGATAGTGGCAGGTGCGCACGGCATTGATGTTCAGCTGCTTCATAATCTTGATGTCCTGGATCATGCGCTCCATCGAGACGATATAGCCACCGTCGGGGTCGAGTTCGTGGCGGTCGGCACCTTTTATCAGGATGGGCTGACCGTTGATGAGCAGCTGGGCATCCTTGATCTCGATGTGACGGAAGCCTACGCGCTGCTTCACCACTTCGAGCACCTTGTCGCCCTTCTTTAGCGTAATAAATAAGGAATAGAGGTTGGGCACCTCTGCCGACCAAGGCTTCACCTGATCAAGGCTAACCTCCTGACCCTGGTTATCGACCAGACAATGTTCTACAGTCGTGCCCTTCGGTGCCTTGGCATCAACCTGAAGAACGCCCTTACCGTTGACATAGTCCTGGCCGATGACAATGTCCTCAATATGCAACTTGGGTCGGGCATAGAGATAGACCTCGCGGGCGATGCCCGTGAAGCGCCAGAAGTCCTGATCCTCTAAGTAGGAGCCGTCGCACCAACGCATCACCTGCATGGCGATGAGGTTCTGGCCCTTCTTCAGGTACTTCGTGATGTTGAACTCGGCGGCCACCTTCGCATCCTCGCTGTAGCCCACGAACTTGCCGTTGACCCAGACGTAGAGGTTGCTCGTGGCTGAGCCTACGTGGAAGTAGACATCCTGACCATTCCAGTCGGCAGGCAGGTCGAAGGTGCGGCGGTAGGAGCCGGTGTAGTTGTTGGTCTCCGAGATGTAGGGCGGGTTATTCTCGAACGTAGTGCACCACGCATAGCCCGCATTCTTGTAGATCTTGTCGCCGTAGCCCTCAATCTCGAAGAGACCGGGAACTGGGAAGTCTACCCACTTTGAATCGTCGTACTTCAGCGAGAAGAAGTCCTTCGGAGCCTTGTCATGGTCCTTCACGAAGTTAAAGCGCCACTTGCCCTCCATTGAGAGATAGCGCGATGACTTGGTCTTGTCGTTGGCCTTGGCTTTGTCAGCATCCTCAAAAGCAAAGAACGCAGCCCGGCGGGTCTCACGGTTCACCTGGTTCACCGCAGGGTCGAGCCAATACGGCTTTACGTCGGCCATAGCCTCCATAGAAGCCAGACAGACGAGCGATAGCAATAGTTTTTTGATCATCTTGATGGGGTGTTATTAGTTATTGATTGGTAAATTTGCCACAAAGATACAAATTAATTGTGGAATAAGAATGACGATTTAAGTTTTTTTTGTACCTTTGCACCGATACTTTATCAGACATGGACAATTATAGCATATTCTCTGCCCCTACAACGGGCACTTTCTCTGAAAGACTTGAACAGTTGCACACCGATATCAGCGACTTCCTTCATACCGAGAAACAGGAATGCCGATACTTGCAATACGTAAAAGTGTTCTTAAGCGATGCTGCCAATCAAGAGTCAGAACTCATGCAGTCGACATTGATGGGCGACCTGTTACGTAATACACCATTCACCGTGATTCAACAACCACCCGTGAACGGTGCAAAGATTGCATTGCTGATAAAGACGTCAGACGAAGAGAATCAATCCCTGTTTCATGCCATCCGTCTGACCGACGAAGAGGCTGCCCATCAGAGCAGTTATGTGCAGACCATCATGCTCTTCGACAAATACCTCGAAGCTACGCGCCAGTTAGGTATAGAGCTGAAGACCCACTGCGTCAGGACGTGGCTCTATGTGCGCGACATCGATGCCAACTATGCTGGTGTGGTACGTGCCCGTAACGATATCTTCCGCCAGCACGGGCTGACCATCGACACCCACTTCATTGCCTCGACAGGCATCGGTGGAAGGACGGGCGAACGTAATGTGCTCGTGGCTATGGACTTCCTGACCTATCCCAACGTCAAGGAAGAGCAAAAGACCTATCTGAAAGCCCTCGACCACCTGAACCCCACTCACGAATATGGTGTCGCCTTCGAGCGTGCCACCCGGCTCGACTTTGCCTCGGGCAAGCAGCAGTTTCTTGTTTCAGGTACGGCCAGCATTGACCATCGGGGTGAGGTGGTCTTCGTAGGCGACGTGAAGATGCAGACGCGCCGACTCTTAGAGAACATCGGTGCCCTGCTCATGAATGGAGGTGCCACGATGGGCAACGTGAAGTACTTTATCGTCTACCTGCGCGACCTGGCCGATGCCCATGACGTGGAATCCATTCTCGACGAGCTTTATCCGGACATCCCCCACATTATTACTCTTGCAGAGGTTTGTCGCCCGAAATGGCTGGTCGAGATGGAGTGTATAGCAGAGAAATATTAAGCAAAGGCTTTATTCGCCAAAGATTTCCTTCAGCTTCTCACCAAGTAGTTCGCCACGCAGGTCTACGGCAACAATCTTTCCCTTTGGGTCAATCAGAAGGCTCGCAGGAATGGAACGGATGTTGTAGACCGACGAGGCCACCGACTGCCATCCCTTAAGGTCGGACAGATGAATCCAAGGCATCTGCAGGTCGCTGATGGCACGTACCCACGCATCCTTGCTCTTGTCGAACGACAGTCCCACGATATCGAAACCCTTGTCGTGGTATTTCTCGTAGTTGGCTACGACGTTAGGCATCTCGGCACGGCAAGGACCACACCACGAAGCCCAGAAATCGACGAGCACCCAACGACCCTTGCCTACGTACTCGCTGAGTTTGTGCATCTCACCATTGACATCTGCTTCTTCCAGGTCGGTAAACTGCTTGCCAATCATTTTCTGTTTCTCAGCCTGCATCGCCATCATCGCCTGGTAGCGACGTGCGGCTTCAGCACTGTCAACCATGTTCGGTTGGATTCTTCTCGCAGGTACCTGCCCCATAGCGGGCAGCAATGCCATCACGAGGACGGCCAAAGTGAGGATTCTTCTCATAGTTGTGGATATTAGTTCTATAGAATGTTTATGACAATGGAACTTTTGTCCCTATCAGCGAGAGGCATGGAAGCCCTCGAGATTCTCGTAGCGACGTGCCATCATGCGACGGTAGATGTTGCGCAGCCACCAAGGGTGGGCCAGCGTAGTAATCAGACCGATAGCAGACAATATCAGATAGGCGACGGTCTCGTTGAAGAGCAAGAGCAAGACAGAAACCAGAATGACAGGAATGAACATTGCCAGAAGCTCAATCACCAGTTGCAATCCGTTCTCCACATTGCCTTTTCCTGTAATCTTCTGGTTCAGGGGCAATGTCTGCTTGTTATATACACCCAACTGGAACATGACCAGATAGAGCACACCGGATGTAAGCAGTGCGTAGGCTATTACCATGAGGATGGAGAACTTGCCTGCGATGACAGCAGGAATCGCCAAGAGGAATGGAACCACAAGGATGGCCACATGGAAATAATACTTCGCCTTCAGCAGCGAAAGGATGTTCTCACGATGGGTCATCAGCAGGTCGATATAATTGCCTTCAGCACCCATTACCTTGACAAGAGCCGTCATGCCGTAGATACTGAAACAATAATAGCACCAGAAGTTAAGCATGAAGAAATTGTCGTAAGTGCTGCTGAAGGTAATGATAGCTATGAGCATCACCACCAGTCCGAGACTCATGAACACTCGGGAACGGATAGCCTTGTTGCGCATGATGGACTTCAACTCCAGCTTCAGGTATTCGCCTGTCTGTCCGAAGCGTTCCAAAGCAGTAAACTGCGACACATGCTTCATGGCACCTTCCTTCTTTTCCTCACGAGAAATCTCTTCGAAGACAAAGCGGAACTGCATCTTCCGGTTGATGAAAAAAGCACAGGCAAGCAGTGCGATGCTGACCAGCAGCACAATCCATACCGAGCTTGTCTCACTGATATAGTCAGCAACTTTGGAGAAGACATGCCACTCGTCGTCCTTCATCATGGTGACGAAATAACAGGCATAGCCCACTACGGGGATAATCCACCAGAGCAGGGAGCGGGCTACCAGCGTACGTACAAACAGATACCACTGGCTGTTGAACATCACCAGCAGCATGCCTGACAAGACAACGGCGAGCACTACCAGGAAGGAACAACCGCCAGCCCAAATGATGATGGCGTAAGGTATGAAAAGACTGAGCCATAGCAGGTTCCATCCACTGAACACCGATGAAACGAGGAAGGTCTCGATAACGGCATGTCGCGGAAGTGGCAGCAACATGTAGGGCTTCATCAGCATGGCTGGGGTCTGCTGCACGCCAAAGCGAGCACCAAAGTCCATAAGCAGGAGCAAGGGTAGGATGACAAAGATGACACCCGGTGCATCCTCTTCATTGGCCATCATGGAGAACATCACACCAAAGAAGATAAGATAGCACGTCACAAAGCCTGCACCAAGGTACATGAGCACCTTCGCTATCATGCTTTGCTCGAAAGCAGGCGAACGGCGTACACCTAACTGGTTGTTGCGCCGCAACAACTTGAATAATCGCAGGCGGTTCATCTCAGATCAATCACCTCGGCTGTAGGATAATCTTTCGAACTGAACTTAAACGAGGTATCGGACATGGGCACCTTCTTCAGGTTCGAGATAGTGAACGTTGTCCACTTCTTTCCTTGTAGCAGTTTTACTTCTGTAGGCTGATAGCTCTTCTTGTCAACGGTGATGAACATCTCCGAGATCTGCTTCTTGCCCGTGGAAGTTAGATGAACGATATAGGCATTGTCGGCCGTAGTCATCGTGTACTTGTAACCATTCTTGTAAAGGTTGATGAAGTTGTAGGGATTGATGGTCTGTAACTGTGCCTCGGTAGGATTGGTCACATTCACCTCGTCGTTCTTCTTCATGTAGGTCCACTGTGTCTTCCCGTCAAACCACATGGCAGCAACCGATGTTGTAGCATGGAACATACGGCCTTTCACGGCAATTGTTCCACTGGCAGCGCCATATTGGGCACTACTCATGGTGAAGTCGGCCTTCAGGCCTTCTTTCGTATTGAGGGTTGCAGCACACTTGTCGAGGACTTCCTTTGCCGACTCGGCCATTGTGATTGAAGAGCCGAATACGAGAAATGATAAGAATAAAACTAACTTCTTCATGTTGTGTTTATCTGTTTTTTAATGAGTTTAATAGTTGGTCGAGGCTCATCTCGTCCTGAATGAGCACTTCACGAGGTTTCGAACCGTGGGCCTGTCCTACCACGCCTGCTTTCTCCATGAGGTCCATCAGGCGTCCGGCACGGTTGTAGCCTATGGAGAACTTACGCTGTATGAGGCTTGTTGAGCCGCTGCCGCTCTGAACAATCAGTCGGGCAGCATCCTCGAACATCGGGTCGAGATGGTTCAGATCGACATCGGCTGAGCTGCCACCATCCATATCACCATCGGAGATAACGGGCTCTGGCAGTTCGAACGGTTCCAGATAGCCTTGCTGGGAGGCAATGAAACTGTTGACGTCGACCACCTCTGGGGTATCTACGAAAGCGCATTGCACTCGGATGGGGTCGTTGCCCGAGAGATAGAGCATGTCGCCACGACCGATGAGCTGTTGGGCTCCCATTCGGTCGAGGATGGTCTTCGAGTCGATACCCTGTGACACCTTGAAGGCGATACGTGCAGGGAAGTTGGCCTTGATGGTACCCGTAATAATGTTAGTGGTGGGTCGCTGTGTGGCGATAATCATGTGGATACCTACGGCACGAGCCTTCTGTGCGATTCGTGCTATGGGCAGCTCAATCTCCTTGCCAGCAGTCATAATCAGGTCGCCGTACTCGTCGATGACTACAACGATATAAGGCATGAACTTGTGTCCGTTTTCAGGATTCAGTTTGCGTGCAATGAACTTGGCGTTGTATTCCTTGATGTTTCTCACGTCGGCTTTCATCAGCAGTTCATAACGGGCATCCATTTCCACGCAGAGGCTCTGAAGCGTACGTATCACTTTCGAGGTATCAGTAATGATTGGCGTTTCGGCTTCTTCGGGCAGGGCAGCCAGGAAGTGCTTGTCGATACTACGGTAGATGCTGAACTCCACCATCTTCGGGTCGACAAGTACAATCTTCAGCTCTGCCGGATGCTTCTTATATAATAAAGAGGTGAGGATGGCATTCAAGCCCACCGACTTACCTTGGCCAGTGGCACCAGCTACGAGCAGGTGGGGCGCTTTGGCCAGGTCGAACATGAATACCTCGTTCGTAATGGTCTTACCCATTGCGCAGGGCAGATCCATTGTTGATTCCTGGAATTTCTTCGAGTTAAGTATTGATTCCATCGACACAATGTTGGCCTTGGCGTTAGGCACTTCTATTCCGATGGTGCCCTTGCCGGGAATCGGTGCGATGATACGGATGCCCAAAGCCTTGAGCGATAGTGCGATGTCATCCTCCAAACCGCGAATCTTCGAGATGCGAACGCCCTGAGCAGGAGTGATTTCGTAGAGCGTGATGGTGGGACCTACCGTTGCCTTGATGCTCGAGATCTCGATGCCAAAGGTGCGCAATACGTCCACTATGCGGTTCTTGTTGGCCGTCTGCTCGGTCATGTCGATATACGGTTTCCCGTCATCATCGTAGTGTTTCAGCAGGTCGAGGGTAGGGTAGTGGTAGTTCTCGAGGTCGCGCTTGGGGTCGTAGGGTTCCAGCATTTGGTCGCCCACAGCCACCAAATCCTTCCTGTCGGCCTTTTCCTCCTCGGTGCCCCCCATGACGTCAAACTCAGCTTCATCCGTCTTCTTTGGCTGAGGCGACTTTTTATCAGCGGGTTTGTCACTGCGGTCAGAAGGGCTTATCTTGAACTCCACGGTCTGCTCTTCAGGATTGTCGAACACTGTGGGGTCGTCAAGCGTCTTCATCTGGTTCACATAGCTGTCCGAGGGCTCAACAGGCTCCCTTGAGGTGTCAATAACCTTGAACTTTATGCGGTCGAAGAACTTCGATGGTTTCAGCAGTTTTCGAATGAAATAGATGGTTTCCGAACTGACATAGGTAAGGAAGATGATAGCCACGATAGCCAGTAATGCGGTAAGTCCAGGAGTACCAACAAGGTTCTCGACCCACTGGCAGATGAAGACGCCATGGTCGCCACCTGGTGAGAAATGACAGTCTTCGAAAGCAGGGGAAAGGAACTTCGCCATAGTGACCGACGACCATATCATCGTCACCATCAGCGTTAGGAACCATTTCCACAGGCTCATCTTGTATGCCCCCATCAGCCTTACTGCTAACAGGAAGAGGAACACAGGGATGAAAAATGCAGAAAGACCGAAGCACTGCTTGATGAAATAGTAGGCAGTGAATGCTCCGAACTTATTACATATATTGCCGAACTTCAGCTTCATGTCCATCATCTCGCCATCCCGCAGCTCCTCAATCAGGCCTTGGTCAGCCTGTCCGGTAGTGAAATAGGAGATGAAGCTCAACACCATAAAAATGGCGAGGGCAAACAGCAGGATGCCTATGATGAAGTTGACTTTTTCGTTTTGAAATATATTCCTGAACCCCAGCGATTCCATGAACGAGGGGTCCTTCTCTACAGCCTTGCGGCTCTTTTTCTTAGCCATTTAGTCTCATTTTATCGTAAATCCGATGCAAAAGTAATAAAAAATATCAATTAAGAATGATGAATTATGAATTATTTTGTAACTTTGCAACAATTTTATTGACAAACCATAAGCAGAACATCAATTAACAACAAACGATCATGAATCAGAGTAACGAACAATCGGTTTTCCATGTACGCAGCAGCCGTGCCGTCATCATCAATGGCTATAAGCTCTACATGAATAATTTCAGAACAATTTTTCGTCACACATGGCCCTTCGCTATTGTCTATTCCATAGTCATTGCCATGATGATGTATGCCTTCCTGCACAGTCTGCCACAGTTGATGGCTGCCACAAAACTGGCACAACAAGGTGTTATGACCAATGACATGAGAACTATTCAAGCTTTCATGTATCCTTGTATGTTCGTAATAATGCTTATCAACATATTACTTACGTCGCCCGTATTCAAATTGTTTGCCGAATACCAGCAGTCGGGTGTTATAGCTGCTCCCACGAAGTGGTACCGGGTGGGTGACTGGCCCATGATGCTACGCATGGTGCGCCTGTTACTTTGGTTCATTCTGCTTGAAATCATCGTATCCATGGCTATCGGTATCATCTTTGGAATCGGTGCTGTCTTGCTGATGGCGACAGGCATAAAGATGGGGAATGCTATGATTACCATAGGCGTTGCATGCATACTGTTAAGCATCATCTTTATGGCCATGCTCCTGCCTCTTATATACACTACCTATAAGTATCTGCTCACGCCAGGTTCAAAATTTGTGAACGTGCTCACAAGCACCTACGCAGTGGGACTGCGTCACTGGGGAAGCCTGTTTCTTGTCATGCTTATGGTAGCCATTATCAATGCGATTATTTCCACCGTCATCATGCTACCCTATAACATCTTGACGGTGGCCATCACCACATCGCTGGCAGGCGTAGCCAACGGAGATCCCATAGGCATGCCCGACTATATGGGCTGGATGAGTTTCATCGTATTTTGCCTTGCAGGATTTGTTCTGGCATATCTTACCCTTTCAAACATTTTCCCCTTTTACTATCTCTACGGTTCCATCGAGAAACAGGAAGAAGAGAGAAGGGAACTGTCAATAGCAAAATAGAAGAATGATGAAACAGCAACGCATCCTTTTCATCGACCGCGACGGAACGCTCGTCGAAGAACCACATGATGAGCAGGTAGACGCTTTGGAGAAAGTCAAGTTCACACCAGGCGTGTTCCGTCACCTGTCCTTCCTTCGCGAAAAAACCGACTATCGTTTTGTCATGGTTTCCAACCAGGACGGCCTTGGCACTGAGTCCTTTCCTGAGCCTACGTTCTGGCCCGCCCACAACTTTATACTACAGACACTCGAGGGCGAGGGCATTACGTTCGACGAAATACTTATCGACCGCCATTTCCCTGAGGACAACGCGCCTACCCGCAAGCCGCAGACGGGACTCGTAGCCAAATACATGGACAACCCTGACTACGACCTTGCCCACTCCTACGTCATCGGCGACCGCGAGACCGACGCCCAGTTTGCCCGTAACATTGGATGCCAGTCGCTCATCCTGGGACGTGACGGCATGACCTGGGCAAAGATTGCAGAGATAGTCTTTGCCGGTGAGCGTACTGCCCACGTACAGCGCACCACCAAGGAGACCGACATCAACGTCAGCCTCTCGCTCGACGGCACCGGACGTTGCAATATCAGCACCGGCCTGGGATTCTTCGACCACATGCTCGAACAGATTGGAAAGCACGGTGGCATTGACCTCGACATTGCCGTGAAAGGCGACTTAAACGTTGACGAGCACCATACCATCGAGGACACCGCACTTGCACTTGGCGAATGCCTGCTCAGTGCCCTCGGCAACAAGCGCGGCATAGAACGCTATGGATTCTCCCTGCCTATGGACGACTGTTTTTGCTCCGTGGCACTCGACTTCGGAGGTCGGCCCTGGCTCGTATGGGATGCCGAGTTCCATCGTGAGTACGTAGGCGACATGCCTACAGAGATGTTCCTCCATTTCTTCAAGAGCCTGAGCGACGCTGCACGCATGAACCTCTTCATCCGTGCCGAGGGACAGAACGAGCACCACAAGATCGAGGGAATTTTCAAAGCCCTCGCCCGTAGCCTGAAAATGGCAGTTCGACGTGATATCTACCACTACGAACTGCCATCGACAAAGGGAGTACTCTGAAGCTTAACGTCTAACGTCATTTATTCAGCTGGCCTCCGCCACCGCTGGTAGGATTGCCCCATGGCAGCTTCTGATTCGTATGGCACCAGTTACCCCAGCCGGTGAGTTTGTGGAATGTGCTCTGCTTGTAGCCCTCGCCGATGTTGCAGTTCCAGGGCAGACCTGCACCGATGAAGTCGAAATCGTAGAATAGCTGATTGAAGAGGCAGACGCTCAGCGTGTAGTGGTTGAGGCGTTGCACGGCAAAGTTTACGTCGGCATATTGCAGGATGGCCTCGCTGAATGCCTTGTCGATGTCGCTGGCTATGGTAGCAAATTCTGCATCTCCTGTCTCTTCGGCCAGTTTGTGGGCATAGTCGGCCAGGTCGAAGAAGGGAGTATAGTAATTATAATTGGGATCATCGACTGCGAGATAATACCTGTAGACTTTGGTGGTTGCGCGGTCGATGGCCTCTCTTTGAGTAGGATAGAGGGCCACAAGGCGGTCGGCCAGTAGCTTGGTGGCATCGATTACGTCGCCAAGGGCATCGCAGCTGATGAGTTTGAGGTCGCCGCTTAACAAATGGTCGGAGTCGTTAGGGTAAGTCTCGTCCCATGCAGGACGGATTGTCTGGAACATGAGTTTCATGGCTTCGTTGACGTTTCCGGTCTGTTGAAGGCTGTGTACGAATGCGGCCAGCATGCCTTGACTGTCGCTGAGCACGTGGGCTGAAGCCACAAGGTATTCGGCTACATCGCGTACCTCGGTTAGCGTCTCTATATTGCCCATCAAGCAATTGTGGAAGAAAATAGTGTTCAAGCGTCCAACGCCAGTTGAGCGGATGGCCTCGGCCAATTCGTACATGTCGAGTTGCTCATGGTTGTTCCATTCGTCTGCGATGACTCCGCGTGTAGCGGTTGTGGCAAACTTGCCAGGCTTGTCATACATAGGCTCAAAACCGTTGCCATGCCCCCAGATAGTAAGGATATAGTCCTGGGCAGGACACATCAGACTGCTCATTTCCATAAACACGCGCAGCATGGAGGGATCGTAGAGCTTCAGCGACATGGTCTTCACATCATATCCCAGGGCCTTGATGCCGTTCTCGCGGATTTTGGTAAGGTCTGTTTTACTATTAAGCTCGAACCATACCACATCGCCATCGTTGGCATACTTCGAGTTGGTGTTCTTTCCATATTTATGCAGACACACCACGCGTACGTTGGTAGAGTCAGTGAGATAAGGTTTCACCACATCCCAGAATCCCTCCTCAATGATATTGTCCTTTTTCCCACCACTAATGCCATATACGAATACCGTGTAGCGGGCAGGTGCAGGCACCGCCGGCATTTCTATCTGGTTCCACTGGGCGATCATGCTATCCGTTTTGGCATCGCCCTTGTAGTAAACGAGGTTGTCCTTCACCAGCTTGTTGTCCGACAACGCGTAGACGTAGTTCTTTTTGTCGTCTGCCACCGTTAAGGTCAGTTTGTCTGCTGTAAGGGTATAGGTGAACGAATGCTGTTCATGTGCTACTGGCTGCTCTTCAAAGGTGTAGTAAATGTCGCTGATGCCTGTTCCATCGGTGTGGAAGGTCAACTTGTTCCATGCCTCACCATAGTTCCAAATGGCATAAGTGTTGCCCGTAACTTCACCTATCCAACTTCCTGAGAAAGTGTTGTTATTGATGACCTCCGACGGTGTCTGTGGGTCATCGCTTTCAGAGCAGGCCGTCACCACTGCCATCATCATCATGTAGCTTAAGACTGCTACAGCCATGAGGATTTTCTTCATTTTCTTATTTTATTGATACTTTTTGACTGTTATTCGTATTAATGGCACAAATTTAGTGCATTTTTTTGTATTCTGAACGCTTATGGCGAGATAATTGAGTAGTTTTTCGGAGAATTTAACGTTTGTTTTGTTGAGAGTTGACCTTAATAATATCGTATTTTTTTGATAATTCGATAATTTATGCTAACTTTGCAGCCAGTATTAAATATATAATTATGAAAAATCTACTACTATTATTGACCTTTGTGGCAGTTTCCATGGAAATTGGCCATGCTCAAAGAACGACCGACAAACTTGATCGCGGTCTTGTGGCTGTACCGTCGGGCAGCGGCTCTTTCGTAAGTTGGAGAATCTTCGGTGAGGAATACTACGATACGGAGTACAACCTGTATCGTGACGGTACGAAGGTGAACAATGAGCCATTGAAGGTGTCGAACTATACCGATGCCAACGGTCGTGCGGGTTCCAAGTACCAGGTAGCTGCTGTTGTACGTGGTGTAGAGCAGGAGAAATGTGCCGAGGTGACACGCCTGGGGCAGCAGTATATTCAGTTTGCCGTGAAAGACCTGTACTCACGTCGTGGAACAAAAATTACTGGCGACTATGTCATTAATGACATAGCCCTGGCCGACGTCGATGGCGACGGCGTGTCGGAGTTTATCATGAAGCGCAATTACAAGGACCAGATTACTATTGCCAACGACTCGGCCTACAACTGCATAGAGTGCTACAATCTCAAGGGTGAGCGCCTGTGGTGGATAGACCTTGGTCCGAACATGGTGTCAGGTCCCGACGAGCAATACGATGCCGTGGGCTACGACTGGGATCAGGACGGCAAGGCCGAAGTGCTGATGCGTGGTGCCGACAATATGATTATCCATCATGCCGACGGCACCACTACCAACATCGGCAATATGTCGGTGAACACCCGTAATACGGTGAACCAGGGTGATGCCAACCTGGCATATACCAACTATGGTAACGAGTATCTGCTCTACTTGGAAGGTGCTACTGGCAAGCCCTATCCCATAGGTGCGAACAATGCGCTGTGGATGACCTATCCCCTGCCTCGCGGCAATGCCAGTGACTGGGGCGACGGCTATGGACACCGCTCAACGAAGCATTACTTCGGAGCACCTTTCCTCGATGGTCGCAATCCTTACATCTTCTTAGGACGTGGATGCTACACCAAGCACCACATGAAAGCCTTCTCGGTGAATCCTGCTAACCATCAATTGACCCTATATTGGGAGTGGAGCAATAACGACGGCTGGAGCAGTCCCTGGTATGGTAATGGATTCCATAACTTCGGAATAGCCGATGTGGACTGGGACGGACGAGATGAGATATGCTTTGGCTCGATGGTCATCGATGACAACGGCAAGGGACTTTCTACCACAGGATTGGGACATGGTGACGCACAGCATTGTGGTGACTTCGACCCCTACAGGCATGGACAGGAAATCTTTACTTGCAACGAGGATGAGCCAGCCATGAACTATCGTAATGCCACCACTTCGAAAATCTACTACCGTCTGCAGTCTACTAGCGATGACGGTCGTGCCCTGTGTGGCAACTTCTCGAACGACTATCCTGGTGCCATTGGTCATTCCAGCCAGTCGGGAACCATCTCGTGTGTAGCCGACAAGCCCATCAGTGGCGGCCCCACTGGGTTTACAAATAACTTCCGTATCTATTGGGATGGTGATTTGCTGGAAGAAGGACTTGACGGTGCCAGCTCGCGCGAAGGAGCTGCACGCGTGTTCAAGGCTGACGGCAGCATTGTCTTCACTGCCGACGGCACTGCCAACTGCAACTGGACGAAGAATACCCCCTCGGCTACGGGCGACGTACTGGGTGACTGGCGTGAGGAAATCATCGTTCGCACGTCTGATAATAAATATGTTCGCGTGTATACTACAAATATAAAGACCACGTATCGCAACTACACACTGTGGCACGACCACCAGTATCGTCAGGGCATGGTATGGGAGTCCATGGGCTATAACCAGCCTCCCCACGCCAGTTACTTCCTTGGCGAACTGGAAGGCATCACCGTTGCACCACCGCCATTGACGATGACTGGACGTGTGGAGACCAAGGACATCAGTTCGTCGTACGACGGGCAGCACGTCATTGTTTGCGACTGGGCCGATACCAACGTGAGCATCAGCAATGGTGCCAGCCCCTGGGTGGCAACGTTCTATGTGCCTTCGTGGGTACAAGGTACCAACAGCAACAACACATCGGGCAACCCGAAGATTAACTATACTTATTATACCTGTAACGTCACGGGCGGAGGTCTCAGTGGTGCTGCCCACTTAGTAAAGCAGGGCGATGGCATCCTTAACCTGCCGAAAGCCGACTTTACCCATACCGGCAATACAGATATCTGGGCAGGCACCGTGAATTTCGACGGAACGTTGACAAGCTCTCCGCTTTGGCTGAACCGCTTTGCCGAGCTGAACAGCAATGGCGGCTCGTTCCAATCTATCAAGATGGAGTACGATGCACGTCTTCGTCCTGGCGGTGTCAACAGCTTCGGTACTGTTACGGCCCAATACCTGGAATTAAGATTCGGCTCACGCGTTATCTTTGACCTCTCTACTGAGAATACAGACCAAATGATTGTCAACGATTTGAGCATTGAGACGAAGACGTGGCAGTATGGGCCCGATTACCTGATGCCAGTGTTCGAGTTTGCTTGGCAGGGTGGGGGAGATCCTAAGCCCGGCACTTATCACATCGGACAGGTTGCAAACGTGTCGAAAGGTTCGCTCGACGATATTCGCATTGAGGGTATTGGCAACCAATTGAAGTCATCGCTCAAACTCGACGGTAACCAACTCTATATCGTGATTGAGAGCATGGGCGAAACGGGTGCCATAGAGTGGACGGGTGCCCAAAGTAGCGTATGGGATTTGGCTGCTACCGAGAACTTCGTCTCGGGTAACGGACAGCCAGACACCTTTATTACGGGTGACAACGTGCTCTTCAACGACAATGCCTCGCAGATGAATGTAAGCCTTAACGGCGAACTTGAAGCTGACAGCGTTATCGTCGACAACACCAAAGCCTATACCTTCCAAGGCACGGGTTCGCTGGTCGGCAACACCACGCTGGTGAAACGCGGAACAGGTGGCCTGACCATTAAGACTGACAACAGCTATACAGGAGGCACGCGCATTTCGGGTGGCTATATCAGCGTTTCGTCGCTGGCTAACTCTACTCAGGCCAAGGGCAACTTGGGTTCCGTCAACACCGCAGGCAATAAGTTTGTCATTGAGAACGGTGCCGAGTTACGCTCAACGGCAGCCGTTACCAACGGCTCTACCATCCAGTTTGTGGGTGAGCTGGGCGGTGTCGTCAATAACTCTCAGGACTTCGTTGTCGACCGTGCCATGACTGGTACTGTCATGACGAAGAAAGGTCAGGGATGGATGAAGCTGAACGTTGCCAACAGCAGCCTCTCGAGAATGATTGTGGCAGCAGGCACCGTACAGTGCATTAATTCGACCACCCCTGCAAAGATAGTGGAATATCAGGGTGGCACTCTGCGTGAGAATGCGGGTACAGGTTATGAGATCTATGTTCCAAAGAGCAAGCAAGGCTCCTGGTATATGGCCAACCGTTCTACCTATACTAACAAGGTGACTGGCGAGGGTACGCTTACGGCCTACTGCGTTACCGAGAAGGGTACCAACTACTATGCTACGCGTACTCCCGTACAATGCGACTTCAGTACTTTCGAAGGTACGCTAAAGCCCTCTTCCAGCCTCGACGATGCTAATTGCCTTCGATTCACGCTCAACACCGGCAGCGGTATGCCAAAGGGTACGATGGACATTGCTGAGAAAGTAGAGGTGCAGAACAGCGGCAAGACCTACCGCATAGGCAAGGTCACAGGCAAGGGTGCCCTGGGCGGTAGTTGTACCTTCAGCAATGGAGCCAGTGTGGGTGCCAACACATGGCAGGTCGGCAACGACGAGTCGTCATGGTCATCAACGGTGAAGGTGACGAGCAATGCCAACTTTGTCAAAGTGGGTTCATGCAAAGTGACGTGGGGCGGTGCCAGCGACAATACCGGCACCACAAACATCAACGAAGGAGAGCTTGCTATCAACGCTACAGGACAACTGGGAATAGGTGTGCTGACTGTTGCTGAAGGTGCTACCCTCAGTGGTGCCAATAGTTCGAAGAACGTTCTGCTCAACTCGTCGGTTACCATCAACGGCACCTTGCGTCCCGGTCTGTTTGAAGGCACGACAACGGGTTCGCTCATCTTCAACAACAAGAACGTGACCATTAATCAGAGTGGTGTGCTCGTTGTGACGACTAAACGAGGTGCTACCGACATCATTAACGGCTGTCCTTGTTTAGAGGGCATCTCGAAGATGACGCTCAATGGTACAGTGAGAATCATAGTTGCTGATGACCATTCTTTGCAGCCCGGAGACTGTATCCGTCTCTTCAAGGCTAACAGCTTTGCTGGAACTCCTCGCTTTGACATGCAAGGTGGTGTCACATGGGATACCAGCCGTATCAGCGAGGGACTGCTCTTCGTGAAGTCAGTACCCGATGCCATCGCGTCAACGCGTGTCTCATCTCAGAATCCTGCCGACATCTATGACACTATGGGCCGACTGGTTCGTTCTCGTGCCACTACAACCGCAGGGCTTCCTGCAGGTGTCTATATGATAAGAGGCAAAAAAGTTGTTGTCAAGTAGACAATAAGTCCCGTTGAGGGAGGATAATTGAATGTTTTTTGACCATTATTTGATGGGTTTTTGCGAAAATTCATCAAATAATGGTCAAAAATCTGTTTCAATGCACGTCAGTTTCATGTTTTTTTCGTATATTTGCAACCGAAGTGTGCTGAAAACTATAACTAACAACTTAAAATAATGAAGAAATCAACGACTTTCGTAAGCAGAACAGTAGCAGGAATGTTGCTGTTGCTGGTTTTGTCGGTACCGTCTTTGGCCGACAACACTAAGACTACTGTCGATCAGGTGAATGATGAGGTGACCATCTCTAACGATGTGGATTATATCGTCAACTCGGCCACCCCATTCGGAACTAACGGCAAGGTGAACATTGCCAACACCGAACATGCCGTTCTTATCTTGAACGGTGTGAAGCCCTCGGCAGCCATCAAACTGCTCTCAGGCCATGTCACCATCAACGGCGTGCAGGCTGCGAACAACGTCAACTGTCAGGTGAAGATCTACAACCGTGGTGCCATCATCATGCCATACGCCAGCGATTTCAAACCCCTCACCGTCTACTCGGAGCAGAACTTCGGTGGTGAAGAGTGTAACGATTTCGGACTGGAGAACAGTGGTGGCTTCATGAACACCTTGACCAACGCAAAGCTAAACAACCGCATCCGCTCCTTCAAGCTGAAGCGTGGCTACATGGTGACTTTCTCCAACCGTCCCAGTGGCCGTGGCTACAGCCGTTGCTTCATTGCTGCCGATGCCGACCTCGAGGTAGCTGAGCTGCCTGGCGTGCTCGACCGCAGTATCTCGAGTTATCGCGTGTTCAAATGGTACGATACCGGTAAGGTCAGCCTTGCTGCTGCTGCTGGTGATTGGGGTGCATGTAATGCCCTCAACGTTACCAGTACCTATACTTGGAGTACGGGCAGCTCTATGGCTCCCGACATTGAGGTGGTGCCCCACCAGATTTACAGTGGTTATCCATCGGCTTCGAGCGTAGGTTCGGCTGACTTCTCACCCCACCTGAAGACTACCAACGAGCCCCGTAACTCTGCCGACGACCATCCCGAGGAACTTGATGCCATCCTGAACAACTGGGAAAGCCTCATGCGCACGGGTTTGCGTCTTTGCACACCCTCTTCGTGGGATGGTAGCGACTATTGGAATGGTACGGGATTCCTGAAGACTTTCCTCGACTCTATTGATGCCCGTGGCTGGCGTTGCGACATTGTCGACATGCACTGCTACTGGGATGAAGGTAGCTTCGGCAACCTGAATAACTGGCACATTGGCAACCGCCCCATCTGGATTTCAGAGTGGTGCTGGGGTGCATCGTGGAACAGCAACGGAGCTTTCGCCAGCGGAAGAAACGAGAACGATGTAAAGAATGCCCTCACGCGTATCTGCAACACCCTTAATGGTATGGATTATGTTGAGCGCTACTTCTACTGGAACGGTGAACGCGACCCGTCGAAGCTTTATAAGAACGGTTCGCTGACCCCTGCAGGTGAGATGTATTCAAAACTCAACTCTGGCGTGGGCTATAACAAGAAGTACAACTACGCTCCGAAGGTGCCTACACAGAAAGATCCCACCAACCTGACCATCGAGTATGACAAGCTTGCCCAGACCGCTACCCTGAAGTGGTACGACTATAATGGAGAGATGAACGTGAGCATGTTCATCCAGCGCATGCGTGCCGGAGGTAGCTTCGAGGATCTTGTCGAGGTGGATCGTAAGGAAGTAGCTTCAAACTATACTTTTACTGTTGAGGATGCCCAGGCAGGTGACCAGTATCGCATCCAGATTGAGGATGCCAACCACAAGATTCGCACCACTAAGGCCGTGACTGCCGTGAGCAACAACCTTGAGGCTGGCGACCCCATCGACATGGACGGTGCTACAAAGTATCTTGGAGGTAACATGGTGGTCAACGGCGACTTCGACCTTGGCTTCTATGGATGGACTACGATGGACGGCAACGAGCCATGTGCCCCTTACTTCCAGGTTGTTCCCGTGGGCGGTGTCGATGGTGGCAGTTATCTCCAGTCATACGCCAACGGTTCTGTAGTAACGCCTGAGCAGTTCATCAAGACCATCTTCGATGTCGACTCCAATGCAGACTACTATTATTCAGGCTCCTTCAGCAACGGCGTCAGCAACGGCGGCATCTACCTCAGCGGTGAGGGACTTACCGTCGAAACCAAGGCTCGTGTGTTCAACAACTCCAGCACCGACAATACTTGGTCTACTAACTTCAAAACCTTCAACACTGGAGACTCTACGAAGGTCATCTTCTACTTCAACATGCTGAAGCGCAAGGCTCAGTTCGACAAGCAGATGCTCTGCAAGCTCTTCGACACTCGTGAGGAGGCCATTGCCGACGGTATTGCCAAGGCCCGTCTGAAAGCCGATGCCTTCCAGCAGTTCAATAAGAAGTACAATTTCCTCAACACCGAGCTGGCACAGCATGTGGCGGGTGTCACTGACAACGATGCCAAAGCGCTATCAGCTGTGATGAGTCATACCGCTCTTGCCCAGAAGGCTTATGCTACGATGCCCGTCGTCGACTCGCTCGTCACTGTGAGCAATGCCCTTGCTGCGCTGCAGCTCTCAGGAGCTACATCCCTTACTGAAGCTGTGAATAAGGTTGCTGCCACTACTACTGCCGCAGAGGTCATTGAACTGCGCGACCAACTCTCTGAGACCATCAACAACTATATCACTTCTACCCTACAGTCGGGCGCTGTGCTTGAGAGCAAGCTGGCCACTACTAACAAGTGGACGGTGAAGTGTGGTACCTATACTGGGGGCGACCAGCGTACAAAGACCGACCTCGGCACCACCTTCTGGAATGCATGGTGGTCGAACATCGATGCATCCGAAGGCAACGGCAAGACTATGGAGATTAAGCAGGAAATCACCAATCTGCCACACGGATTCTATACGCTCTCGTGCAAGGCCATGACCGAGCACTATTGTACCAGCGACCAGCATGCCTACATCACCAGTGGCGACCAGACGGCTGTCTCGCCTGTGCTCACTGCCGACTACTACGACCTCGCCGCTCGTCTCAATATGCCTAAGGATAATGTCTGGCAGAAACTTACCACCACGCCCGTCTATGTCGACGAGGGTGGCAGCGTCACCATCGGCTTCGTAGGTTCGAAGAGCGGTGCGGTGAACAATGCATGGCACGAGATTGGCGGCAAGGGCGGCAACAACGCCGCAAGCGACAGCTATGACAAGCGTGAGGGATGGTGGTGTGCTACCGACTTCCAGCTCTATCGTGCCCCCGGCTACAAGATGAACGTCACGCCTGGAGAGTTCGGAACCATCTGCCTGCCTTATACCATTCGTCCTTCTGAGGGTATGCACTACTATGCCATTGCCGGTATCACCACCGACCATCAGAACCTCTGTCTTTATGAGATTGATGAGGTTGACCAGGCACGTCCCTGCATCTTCAAGTCAGACAACGCTACCGCTGTTTTCAGTGGCTATGGCAACTACTTCAGCTTCCCCAAATCGCATGACTTCCTGCAGGGTACCTTCAAGGCCGTCACACGTCCTGAGGGCTACTACATCGTCAGTAACGGACAGTGGGTGCGCCTCGATTCAACTACTGGAGTCGAAGCCTATACTGCTTGCTTGAAGAAGGACGTGGTGGCAGAAATGGCCGAGTACGACAGTTGGGAGGAGTATGAGCTCATGCCCATCTCAGGTGCTGATATCGACTTTGCCAACATCATCCTGTCGCCCGATGCTATGTCGTCATCTCTCAACTCTAAGCTTAACTCCCTCCACGACCTCAGCGGCCGTCAGGTAGAAAGCGACCGCCAGCTCCGTTCAGGCCTCTACATTCAGGTGGTCAACGGTAAGGCACGTAAGTATATCAAGCGTTAAACACATCCACTATCCACCATCCACTATCCACCATCCACTATGAATCTGAAACAACTGTTTTTGTTACCACTCCTCCTGTCAGGCAATACGTTGCTTGCACAGGAGGAGATACGCTCGTCCGGCAGCCTCTACCTGCAGCCTGCTGATAAGTCCGATGTCTGCATACCTTTCCGTTTCAGCGACGAAGGCCACCGTTTCGAACCCACTTGGGGACTCGACATGGCTTGGATGAGCGACCAGAACATAGGAAAAGGCATCAACCACATGGGGCGTGATAATATCGGTATCGGACGCTCGGCTTTCCGTTTTACCGAGCCGCTTGTCAACGACTCGGCGCTGACGACCTCGGTCATTACCACCCTACGAACACGCACTAATGCCTTCAACCGTGTGAGACAGGACTTGCCTGTCGTGCTCACTGCCGATCAGGAAGCAGGCACCTGCGACTATTTCGTGGTCAACAAGAGTGCCAAGACCGACCACTGGGCTGCCATGATTAACAGTCACGTTCACTGGATTCAAGCCAATACCAAGCACCCTGTTGTTGGTGTCTCGCCTTTTAATGAGCCCGATTACTGGAGTGTTGAAGAGGGAGCTACCCCCAGTAAGCAGAAAGAGGTGGCCCGCCTGCTGAAGCAGAACTATCCTCGCATGGCCGATATTGCCATTGTAGGCGGCAACACCCTCAACGACGATAAGGCAATGGAATGGTACAACACCGGCAAAGAGTATTACGGCTGGGGCAATACGCACCAGCTGGCAGGCTCGTTTGCCAACTATGCCGGCTTCTTCCAGCAGGTCACGGCCGACGGCAAGACGGGCTATGCCGACGAAATGCACAACGTAGGTGAGGCTATGGTAGGACTCGAGTACGGTATGACCGTCGGTATCTGGTGGGGCTTTGACAGCCGTGCCCGAGGCGAATTCTGCGACATTAGCCGCAATGGTGTTCGCCTCGCCTATGGTGAGCACCGAAACAACTGGACTGCGGCCTCCGTCTACCGCCATGACCAAGGCACCGTAAAGGCCTTCGTGGGTTCCAGCGAGCGCCAGGCATCCACCACATCCTACCTCTTCGTCTCGCCCGAACGCGATGTCTACTACGACGGCTATGGCCCCGTGCGCGAGATGCGCTCCGTCATTCTTGGCGGTACCGGGTATCAGTCTGGGCAGACCAATGCCGAACGTGTCATTGACATCACCTGGGGGCCTGACGTGCAGCCCATGCAGATCACAGAGGGTGTCTACAAACTCATCAACAAGGCCACTGGCAATGCGGCTATTGTCTCGGGCACCAACATTGCACAAGCCAGATACTCAGGAATCAAGACCCAGCAGTGGACCATCAAACCCGCTACCAACCGCACAGGCGGCGACCTGTCGTTCTACGATATTGAGTTGGTCAACAATGCCAAGACCCGCATGAACGTCACCGACTTCAGCCTTGTCGATAATGGTAACGTCATGGCCTATAGCAAGAACGAAACACCCTCGACAAACGAGCAGTGGTACTTCGAGTATGCAGCTAATGGCTACTACTACATACGCAATCGCGAGTCGGCACTCTACCTCTCGTCGGCATCTACCAACGTCGTCCAGCGCAAGAAGCTTAATGAGGGCGAAAACGATGTGCAACTTTGGCGCATATTGCCCATCGACATTGCCTACGAGACAACGCCTCCCGCCCAGCCAGCCAATCTCCTTGCTGAGGCTAATTCTGCCTCCGTTCGCCTCACATGGGATGCTGTAGGCGACAACGACCTCGATGGCTACATGATTCTCCGAGGCGTAGCAGGCGACGAATCGTCATGGAACACCATTGCCCGTCGAATCACTACAACCTACTACGTTGACAACACCTGCCAGCAGGGCATTGCCTATAGCTACAAAGTCAAGGCTATCGACAAGGCGCAGAATCTCTCCGAGCCCTCTGAGCCAGTCAATGCTACGCCTACAGGTGAACCATCGCTCATCGCACGTTGGCAGTTCGACGGCAACACCCTCGACGGCACGCCCAATATGATGGATGCTGCACTCAAGGGAAGCGTACTCTATCCCTCTGACCATAAGTCGGGTGAGAAGTCAATACGCCTCTCCTCCAGCTGCTACATACAGTTACCCTACGAGATTGCAAATAGCGAGGAACTCACCATTGCCATGTGGGTGAAGTGGTCTACGGCCTCCAACTGGCAGCGCATCTTCGACTTTGGCAACGATACCGAACACTACATGTTCCTCACGCCATCCAACAGCTATAGCAACGTCATGCGCTTCGCCATCAAGAACGGTGGTGACGAGCAGACACTCGACTGTCCCACGAAGCTGACGACCAACCAGTGGAAGTACATTGCAGTGAGCATAGGCCGCGACAAAACCACCATTTTCATCGATGGCGAGGAAGCCGCCAGCACAACAGGTATCACCATCCGTCCGTCTGACATCCGCCCCGTGCTCAACTATTTCGGGCGCAGCCAGTTCAATGCCGATCCTTATTTCCTTGGAAGCATCGACGATGCACGTATCTACAACTACGCCCTTGATGCCGATGGCGTACGTGAGGCGATGGAAGACAAGAATGTCGATGGTATCAGCCTTTCGTCCTTCACTACCTATCCTTCACCCTCTACGATTTACGATCTCTCCGGCCGTAAACTCCCGACAGTGAAGCCTGGCATCAATATCATTGACAGGAAAAAGGTAATGAAGTAAGGAAAATGGTGCATTCAGGACAGACATAAAAAATGGGAATCGATCTTCACAGACAGATTCCCTATAAAAAAAACTTTGGAAAATGATAAATATAGATTAAAATTACTAGTTATCGGTTGCAAAGATACGACTATTTGTTGTATATTCCAAAACTTTTCGACAAATTCTGTGCTAAAAATTCTTAATTGAGTCCACTTGAAAAAGTATTCAACTACAGTAAATTGTGCGAAGCCGTTCCCCTCTCTTCTAGGTGAGGGGAGTGGTTGGCGCCTACCTCTACAGATGGAACTCCGTAGGCAATCCCCTTCTTTCAAAGAGAGGGGTTAGGGGTTCAGTATATTTATAAACATCGAAAAATCGGGGAACATCAAATTGGACAGACTACTTCAAAAACTTGAATTGTTTAAGCGTAACTAACTAAAGTTTCCCACGCCTGTCTTCAGCGAAATTCATTGAAAATATGACCTCCCCTAACCCCTCCTGTAGGAGGGGGATGGATCCTACCTGTAGGAGGAGTGCTCCCACCTGTAGGAGGAATGCTCCCACCTGCCACTGAGTCTAACTTGTCCCCCTCCTACAAGAGAGGTTCTTTGCAAGCAAAGTCCTACAGAAGGGGTTGGGGGAGGTCACACCTGCCACAGAGTCTAACTTGTCCCCCTACTACAGGAAGGGCTAGGGGAGGTCACACTTCCTATGACTCCTATATATCAAACTTGTTATTCCCTGTTTCGCTCGCTGAAGACTAATGTAGTGAACTGAGTTGTTACATTTAAGCATTACTATGTATAAAAAATGTGGAAAAAGGGGTGAATGACATTTTTTTTTCAAAAAAGTGGCGAAAAATTTTGGTGGTTCGGAAAAAAGCATTACCTTTGCACCCGCAATCGAGAGAGATGCACATCAAACACACGTTGATGGTCATGCGGAAATAGCTCAGTTGGTAGAGCACAACCTTGCCAAGGTTGGGGTCGCGGGTCCGAGTCCCGTTTTCCGCTCAACATTTTGAAAACAAGAGAACGTTAGGGAATGGCCCTATCGGAAAATGCCCAGGTGGCGGAATTGGTAGACGCGCACGTTTCAGGTGCGTGTGCCGCGAGGCGTGCAGGTTCGAGTCCTGTTCTGGGCACTCTTTTTTTCAACATGTTTGTCGAGGATTCCAATATCCTCATTTGTTGGAGAGGTGGCGGAATTGGTAGACGCGCTACTTTGAGGGGGTAGTGTCAATTGCGACGTGGGAGTTCGAGTCTCCTCCTCTTCACTTTTTTGAATGCGGAAATAGCTCAGTTGGTAGAGCACAACCTTGCCAAGGTTGGGGTCGCGGGTCCGAGTCCCGTTTTCCGCTCTTTTGGAATAACCATAATCCCATCAATCATCAAGTACGGCTTTATCGTTTTTTCAGATTCTGTTATTGTATGATTGTATTTTTACAGGAAAACAAAAACTATTCAAATGAATTTATATCTTAGGTATTTTAACAGCGAGGCACTTGTACATACGGTTGACGAGGCAATCGATTTTCTGAAGAGTATAGACGAAATCGGTATGAATCCTGTACTCGAAGCCGATATACGTGACTATGTTGCCAGCGATGTGTTTTTCCCGAAACGCTATAAAATCCGTCCGCGCGTTTATTTCATTATTATCAAGACAGAAGCAGCCACTATGATCGACTTTAAGGAAAAGCGTGCCTTACGTCCTGCTCCTGCCAACACGGAAAAGAGCCGCAGTGCCACTCCGACGATACTAAAGCTCAACGAAGAGCGTGTGGGATGGTATGAGGGTGTCATGGATTTCAAACGTGTGGTCTTGGCTCCTGGCACGGGAAAATTCCAGTATCGCGATACCCATTTTTCCGCTCAGGTGAAAGCTAATTCGGGCATGGACTGTTATAACCGCATCGTGGATCATTTGCGTCAGCGTGTCGACGACCGCAGTCAGTTCCCATCGGCAAAGGGAAAGAATTTCAGATTCCGTTATCTTGGTAAGACAAAGTAGCCAGTTTGTTCTATGAATAAGGTAATGCTTATAGGTAATGTAGGCAAGGAGCCTGAGGTGCGCTACGTGGATCAGGGTCAGCCTGTGGCTCGAATCACGATGGCCACGACCGAACGTGGCTATACGCTGCAAAACGGCACGAGGGTGCCCGACCGCACGGAATGGCACAACGTGATTCTTTGGCGCAAACTTGCCGAGACCGTTGAGCGATATGTACATAAGGGTGACAAGCTTTATATCGAGGGGCGTATCCATTACGCTTCCTACGATGACAAGATGGGTAAACGGCAGTATTACACGGAGATATGGGCTGACAACATGGAGATGCTTTCACCGCGTCCGACTTCAAACGTTGATCGTGGAGCATTGAACACCGAGCATGGCTCTACTGATAAACAACAGACGGAATCGGCATCTACCGAACCCATGCCCTTTTGACACACTTACTGAAGAATGGATGTTTTCCTTCATATTTTTTCTGAGATACAGTTTCTGACGCCAACGATAGGAGCCGTTGTGGCTGGCGTGCTGGCTGCCCTTTTGTTGCTGGCATCGGGATTTGCTTCCGGTTCAGAGATTGCCTTTTTTTCGCTGTCGCCAAGCGAATTGAATGAGATAGATGCCGATCGTCATGCTTCTGACGGGAAGATCAGGCAACTGCTCAACGATTCTGAACGTCTGCTGGCTACAATCCTGATTACCAATAATTTGGTAAACGTCACCATCATCATGCTCTGTAATTATTCCATTGCACATCTGGTGGATTTCGGTGATGTCTATTGGCTCGAATTTACTGTTATTACAGTATTACTTACCTTTGTCCTGCTGCTTTTTGGCGAGATTATGCCGAAGGTCTACTGCGGTCAGCACTCATTGTCCATGTGCCGTGCTTTTGCCGGTCCCATACTTTCGCTGAGCCGTCTGTTCTATCCCTTAGCCTCAGTGCTAATACGTTCAGGTGTACTGGCAGAGAAGATTGTACAGAAGGAGAACCATGTGCTCAGTGTTGACGACCTTGAGCAGGCACTGGAGCTGACTGACAAGTCGGAACTGAAGGAGGAGCAGAACATGCTCGAAGGCATTGTGCGCTTTGGCGACGAAACGGCAAAGGAGGTGATGACCAGCCGTCAGGATGTGGTCGACCTGGATTTCCGCTCGTCATTCCCAGAGGTGCTTCAGTGCATTGTAGAGAACAACTACTCGCGCATACCGGTCTATCAGGATTCTGTAGACAATATCCGCGGTATCCTCTATATCAAGGACTTGCTGCCCCATTTGGGTAAGCCGTCATCGTTCCGGTGGCAGTCGCTTATACGTCCGCCCTATTTTGTTCCTGAGACAAAGAAGATTGACGACTTGCTACGCGATTTCCAAGAGAACAAGGTGCATATAGCCATTGTGGTCGATGAGTTTGGAGGTACCAGCGGCATTGTGACCTTAGAGGATATCCTGGAAGAGATTGTAGGTGAAATCAATGACGAGTATGACGAGGAAGAACGTAACTATGTGCGTATCAATGCCAATACTTACGTCTTTGAGGGGAAGACGCTACTGAGCGATTTCTACCGTATTCTGAACGTAGACGATGACCTGTTTGAAGAGGTTGAGGGTGATGCCGACACGTTAGCCGGCCTGATGCTCGAGCTGAAGGGTGACTTCCCCAACAAGCACGAGCAGATAGAATACCGCAACTTTAAGTTCGAGATCGTTGAGCTCGACGCGCACCGCATCTCGAAAATCAAGGTGACAGTGTAAAGTGCACTAATCAGCAAACCTGTCCCATCCTACGGCCTGATACCAGGAAAAGGATGGGATTGTTGCGTTATATTGGTAGAGGGAGGAAAAGTTATAGAGCGTTTTCGGAACAAACATGCTGATGCCTGTGAAGTTGTCCTCGTTGAAGAGGAAGTAGTTGCGTTTCATGTCGTTCCTCAACGTATTGTAGATGGTCATCCATCGTGCTGAGAACAGACGGTAGGGAACGGCCTTGTTCAGCGCCTCCTTCCACAGCCGATAATCGTCGTTGCTGCAGATGCGCTCCATCAGACAGCCCATGTCGTACATGATAGGAACATCGGTTATAAAATAATAGGGCACGCTGTCTGTCTCAAAGGCATCGGGTTCTTTGAGCAGGTTGCGAGTAGCGCTGGCCAATTGTTCAATATAGCGCATGTCGACGACGGCCAAGGGGACACTGTGTCCTTTCAGATAGCTCGTCATAGAACTGCCGGTGTATTCAATGTTCTTATACAGGCTGATGTAATAGTTGTAATAGTCGTCCATCAGCGTCTTGTAAAAATCGTCGGTACGCAGGAACAGGTCCTTCATCACAATATGATATGGAGCGCCTTTTCCGGGAATCTCGGCAGGCGAGCCAATAAGGTAATCGGTGGCATTGCGCAGCTCGTAAGCCACTTCCACGTTCATCATGCAACAGCAGTCGGCAAAAATGTACTTGAAGTGAGGCAACTGCTTCATGGCCCGAGCCATCTGGGTGATGTTCATCCATCGCTCGTAGCTGTAGCTCTGGTTGTTGCCCGTATCGGCACCGTAGGCATGCTTGCGTCCGTTAGCTGGCTTTGACTCGGCAATGGAGTCGGCTGTTACAAGCCATCCCGTGGCGTGTCCCCAGAGCACGAGGCCGTATTCCTTGGCTTGATACTTTTCCTGAATGGTTTTGATAATATCGACAAAGCGTGCAGGATCAGAAGCGTAGAAGTCTTTGTCGAATTTTACGATGGTATCACATACTTCATTCCTTACCTCTATAATATATGGTGTTTCCCTTGACGATGAGTTATCGACAAATACCACCAGACGGTCATCTTCAGGAATGGACTTCGAACCGGTGATAATTTCGTTGAGGTCTTCTCCAAGGTAACCTTGCGTTCCAAGGTTGTTCTCCCCCGACATATAAACGATTACGGCACGTTGCACAGCAGTAGCCACCGGAGTGGGCTCAGAGTCGTCATTACAGCTATTCAGCAGCAGTGCAGCTGCACAGATACAGATTAATTTCTTCATTTGATAAATAATTTTCGGCAAAGTTACGTTTTTTTGCTCAAATTTCCGTAACTTTGCATTCCAAATTTTGAATAATATGATAAAAACGATGATATCAGTGGCCATTATGTGGCTTTTTTCTTTGGATTTGTGTGCTCAGGATAATCCATATCTGCAATGTGAGGACACCTGTGAGCATGTTCACGGAATAGACCTGAGCCACTATCAGGGTGAGGTTTTCTGGGAGACTGTTGGCGAGAATACGAAGATGGCCTACGTCTATCTGAAAGCTACTGAGGGTGGCGACCGCATAGATTCGCGCTATGAACGTAACATTGACCTGGCCCATCGGCATGGCCTGAAGGTGGGTAGCTACCATTTCTTCCGTCCGAAAACTCCCTTGCTGCGCCAGTTGGAGAACTTCAAAACACAGTGTCTGCCAGGCGAGCAGGACCTGATTCCTATGCTTGATGTTGAGACGACGGCAGGACTTCCTACCAACGAGTTCTGTGACTCGCTCTATAGATTTCTTGACCTGATGGAATCGGCCTATCATCAGAAACCGTTGATTTATACGGGTCGTAACTTCTACAACAAGCATCTGCAAGGGAAGATAGACGACTATCGCATCATGATTGCGCTTTATACCGACGAAGAGCCCGTGTTGGCCGATGGACGCGACGTCACCATGTGGCAGTACACCGGAAAAGGCCGCATTGTCGGGGTCAATGGCTATGTAGACAAGAGTCGTTTCATGGGGCGTCACGGCCTGCGTGAGATTCGTTATCGTCATTGAAAGTGAAAGGTCCAAAATATTGAAACACTTATACATTATTAATATATGGCTATCATCAAATGTCCAGAATGCGGTCACGACGTGAGCGACCGCGCTAAGACCTGCCCCCATTGTGGTGTCGATATAGCAGGACAGATTATCACATGTCCTGATTGTGGCGAAGTCATCTTTAAGGATGCAGCCGAATGTACCAACTGTCATTGTCCCATCAATGGTGCAAACGTTGGCTATGAGCCTGTCGTGCCGACACGTCCAGCCGTGCGTGAAGCAGTAAAGGAAGCTGAACAACCAGCGACAGAGCCGACAGAGAAAGAAAAGAAGTCGGCCAAGAAAAAGGTGAAGCGTACCTATACGGCTTTTGTCGTGTCGCTGGTTATTGCACTGATAGTAGTGCTCTTGGGCCTCTATTTCTACCAGACCACACAACAGCAGAGCGAGCTTCGGGCCTATCAGAATGCCATCAGCTCGGGTGAGCCTGCCGTACTACAGAACTTCCTTGATGTATATGTCGATGCTCCACTTGCCCATCGCGACTCCATCAAGATTCATTTGGAGGCCCTGAAGAAGATTGACCTGGAATGGGATAATGCGGCTGCAAGCAAGTCGAAAGCCGAACTGCAACGCTACATCGGACGTCATCCAGGCAATATTCACGTGACAGAGGCAAAAGTGATGATCGACTCCATTGACTGGGAGGTAGCACTTGCCGACAATACTGCCGATGCTTTCCAACTCTATCTTGACGAGCATCCGGACGGCTGCCATATAGACGAGGCCCATGACATGTTCGAACGCCTTGATGCACTGAGGCTGAAGACGGAAGAGCGCGATATGCTGCGACAGTTGTTCCACCACTTCTTCGATGCCCTTTCACAGCAGGACGAAGCTATGCTCACCGCTACCTTGGCTCCTGAGCTGTCGTCGTTTATGTCGAGAGAGCATGTCCAGCAGGCCGAGGTGGTCAGCTACATGCGTTCGCTCTATCTGCCTGGCGACATTACCAATATTGCCTTCTCAATGACCGATGACTGGAAAATCGTCAAGCAGCCTACCGAGGTCGACGGCCAGTTCGTCTATACCGTGTCTTTCAGTCTTGAGGAAAGGATTGACCGCAGTAATCAGGAACTGGAGCGATATGCCAGTTACAAGGTTACGGCTCTTGTGAATCCCTCTGCAAAAATCTCAGCCATTAACATGCAAAAGGTGGTACAATAGCAAAGGAGATATTTTTTTCAGGGTTGTCTGATAGTTTTTGTGATTTTTTGAGTATCTTTGCAAGCAGTTATTAAAACTACTGAAATATGGAGTATATTGTTTCAGCACGAAAATACAGGCCCATGTCGTTTGACACCGTCGTGGGACAGATGGCACTGACTACGACCCTGAAGAATGCCGTGAAGTCGGGGAAGTTGGCCCATGCCTATCTTTTCTGTGGCCCTCGTGGTGTTGGTAAAACCACGTGTGCCCGTATTTTTGCCAAGGCCATCAACTGTCAGCATCCAACAGCTGATGGTGAGGCATGCAATGAATGTGAGTCGTGTCAGTCGTTTAACGAGCAGCGTTCGCTAAATATCTTCGAGCTCGATGCTGCTTCGAACAACTCGGTTGAGCACATCAAGACGCTCATGGAGCAGACGCGCATCCCGCCCCAGGTGGGAAAGTACAAGGTGTTTATCATCGACGAGGTTCACATGCTTTCGACGGCAGCCTTCAATGCCTTCCTAAAAACACTTGAGGAGCCGCCTGCCCATGTCATCTTCATCCTTGCTACTACCGAGAAGCATAAGATACTGCCAACGATTCTCAGCCGTTGTCAGATTTACGATTTCGAACGGATGACCGTTGCCAACACGATTGCCCATCTGAAGTCGGTCGCCGACAAGGAAGGGGTGACCTACGAGGAGCAGGCCTTAGCCGTGATAGCCGAAAAGGCTGATGGCGGAATGCGCGATGCACTGTCTATCTTCGACCAGGCTGTGTCTTTCTGTCAAGGCAATATCACCTATCAGAAAGTCATTGAGGACCTGAACGTACTCGATTCTGAATACTATTTCCGCATTGTCGACTTCTCGCTCTCCAACAAGGTGAGCGAGGTGATGGTGCTTCTGAACGACATTATGAACAAAGGTTTCGACGGTGGCTTACTAATACAAGGACTGGCAAAGCACGTACGTAATGTGATGATGGCCAAGGACCCGCAGACGCTGCCGCTGCTCGAGGTAAGCGAACAGGCACGTCAGCGTTACCAGGAACAGTCGGCCCGCACACCGTTGCCTTTCCTCTATGGTGCGCTGAGGCTGATGAACCAGTGCGACATTAATTATCGCCAGTCGTCGAACAAGCGCCTGCTTGTTGAGTTGACACTCATTGAGATTGCTCAGCTTACACAGCCCGACGAAGGGCCTGCCAGTGGGCGTAAGCCCAGAAGATTAAAATCCCTGTTTAAGAATCTGATCCAGCAATCACAGTCGACTAAAGTGGCTCCGCAGGTGGCCAAGGCTGTGAATCCCGGATTGTCGGCTACCAATGCTCCCCAGGTGGCCAAGACCGCTACCACCGGAGCACCCACTATCAAGGCATCGCAACTGGGCTTGTCGTGGAACAACCTCCGACAGCAGTCAAAGCCAAAAATGCAAATTCTTCCTGGTACTCAAGGAGTTGATACTAAGGATAAAGACGAGGCTGAAGAATTCTCCCAACAGGACTTGGAACTTCAGTGGATGTCAATGTGCAATAGAATGCCCCAGCGCTTGAGCGGTATTGCAGCACGGATGAAGAACATGAATCCCCAGATTACTGAGTTTCCAGCCGTGGAAGTGGTGGTAGCCAATGAGATCATCAAGGCAGAAGTGGAGCAGATAAAAGGCAGCATTCTCGCTACGCTGAAGCTGTATCTGCATCACAGTAGCATTTCACTGTCCTTGAGAGTGGCCGAGAAGCAGGAACAGACCAAGATCCTGACTCGACGTGAACAGTTTGAGCTGATGACGAACGACAACCCATCGGTAGAGAAACTACGCATAGAGTTTGACCTGGAGCTTGCTTAGTTTATTAGGATAAGAGAAATAATTAATCAAAAGTGATGGTATGGGTAAGGTAAAGATGGTTTTGAAAAGTATCGCCCGATTGTGGTATGTAAAGTATCTGGTCGTAGTGGTATTGGGCGTGTCGTTCGTCTGTTTCCTTGACGACAACAGCCTTTGGGCTCACTTGCGCAATAAGCAGCGTATCAGTGAGCTGAACAATGAGATTGAGCAGTATCAGCAGGCCTATGAAAGAGACCAGTCGCAACTTCAGGAACTGCAGCATAATCCAAAGGCGATGGAAAAGATTGCCCGCGAACGTTATTTCATGAAGGCCGACGATGAAGACATCTTTGTCATGAGCGAAGGTGAAATCGTAGAGGCTGGGAGTAAAGATAAAGCAACGGATGATGAGGCAGCTAACTAAGTTCCAGTCCTATGTCTTTTTGGCCGGTGGCCTGCTGATGGTCCTCGGAGCAGGACTCTCTTTGTTGCAGGGGCTTGGTGGGTGGTTGTATGTCGTATGTCCATACGTCTTTGCTGTGGGAGCCATCTGTTTCGCATCGATGCAGTTGCTACAGCGTTACGAGGGCACTGACTTCACCATCCGACGCCTTCGTCGTATCATGGTGATTAGTGACCTGTTGTTTCTTTTTGCTGCCTTGCTGATGTTCGCCAGTCAAGACAATCCGTTGAAACTCGACCAGATTACCTACGTGCAATATGTCTATCAGAAATGGGTTGTCGTCTTGCTGATTGCTGCCATATTACAGTTGTATTCTTTCCATCGAATCAGTACCGAATTGGAGAAAGAGGCAAAAAAACGCTAAAAGTTTGCGCAATTGTTTTAAATTGCGCAAATTTTTTTTCTTACCTCAATATATCGTCGTACATTTGCATTGACAAGAAACAATGCCTATGATAAAAAGGATACTCTATCTTTTCTCGGTTGCGGCCTTTTTGACCTCATGTGCCGATTCATACAATATTCAGGGAGCATCGTCTGTTTCCTCACTTGATGGTAGCAAGTTATACTTGAAAGCCATCAAGGACGGGGAAATAAAGAATATTGACTCCTGCGAGGTGGTTCACGGCAAGTTCAAGTTTGCCGGATTGCTTGATACTACCAGCATGGCCAGTCTTTACATGGACGAGCAGAGTATCATGCCTGTTGTCATAGAACAGGGAAACATTGTTATTCGCATTGACGAAGCTACGCAGAAAGTGAGCGGTTCGCCGCTTAACGAACTGCTCTACGACTTTCTCGACAAGCATAATCAGCTGGAAAACAGGTTAAACGAACTGTCTCACCGTGAGAGCCAGATGTTGCTTGACGGTATCGACGAGGTGGAAATCAACCAGCAGTTGACCTCCGAGTTTGCCGTGATCTCGCAGCAGGAAGACAGTTTGGTCACCCATTTCATCATTGACAACTTCGACAATGTACTGGGACCTGGTGTGTTTATGATGATGACATCCGGCTATCAATATCCTGTGCTTACACCTCAGATTGAGGAAATTATGAGCAAGGCAACCGATACTTTCAAGAGCGATCCTTATGTGAGCGAATATTATCGCGTGGCCAACGAAATTCAGGCACGTGAGCAGGGCATGGATGTGCCTGCTGCACCCACGACGGCTGAAGTCGATACCGTTGCACGTTAATCATTACCACACATGAGCATACTAATTAAAGGGGGCCGTATAGTCAATGAAGGACGCACGTTCGAAGGCGATATTGTTATCGAAGGTGAGCAGATAGCAGAGATTCACGAAGGAAACAACAATGACACCTTCTCGGCCAGTCAGGTGATCGATGCTACTGGATGCTTGATTTTGCCTGGAGTCATTGACACACACGTCCATTTCCGTGAACCGGGCTATACCGAGAAAGCCTGCATTGAAACGGAAAGCCGGGCTGCTGCCGCTGGCGGTGTCACCACCTATTTCGACATGCCCAACACGCAGCCGCAGACCACTACCCTTGAGGCTTTGGACGACAAGTTCACGAGGGCTGCAAAGAGCAGTCACGTGAACTATTCCTTTTTCTTTGGTGCTACCAATGACAATGCCGGTTTGATTCGCCAGCTCGACCCTACGCATATTCCTGGCATTAAGCTTTTTATGGGTAGCTCTACGGGTAATATGCTTGTCGATAAGGATGCTGCCTTAGAACGCATCTTCTCTTCTACCTCCCTGCCTATCATGGCCCATTGCGAAGACACAAGCATCATCAATCGTAATATGGCTGAGGCCCAGAAAACTGGCGGCGACGATCCAGTCATAGGCTTGCATCCGTTCATCCGGAGTGAAGAGGCCTGTCTGCAATCTACGCTCAAGGCTATTGCCTTGGCCCGTAAGTACCATGCATGTCTGCATGTAGCCCATGTGTCAACAGCCGAGGAACTCGAACTGTTTGATGCCATAAAGGGCGATACCTTTCCACCCATCACCGCCGAGGCTACCGTAGGCCATCTGTATTTCACATTACTCGACTATGCCCGTCTGGGAGCAAAGATCAAGGTGAACCCCTCTATTAAAAGTCCTGTCGACCAGTTCATGCTGCGACAGGCACTGAACGACGGGCGTATTGCCACCATTGCCACCGATCATGCTCCCCATCTGCTTGAGCAGAAACAAGGAGGATGTGCATGTGCGGCAAGCGGTATGCCCATGGTGCAGTTCTCTCTGCCCACGATGCTTGAACTGGTTGACCAGAAAGTGCTGACCGTCGAACGTATGGTGCAGATGATGTGCCACCATCCGGCCAAGCTTTTTGGTGTGCAGCAGCGTGGCTTCTTGCGTCCCGGCTATCAGGCCGACATCGTGATGGTGCGTATGGGAAAGCCATGGACAGTTACTGCCGACATGATTGAAAGCCGTTGCGGCTGGAGTCCTATGGAGGGGCACGCCTATCGCTGGCGTGTCGAAAAGACCTTCTGTAACGGTCATCTCATTTATAATAACGGGCAGGTCTCTCCCGACATGGTCGGTCAGGCCGTCAAGTTCTCTCACGATCATGTTACTCGACTATAGCCTTCTCGATGTGGCTCCTTACATCAACTGGCTCTACCTCGAACATGCCTGGGGCATGAATGGAAAACCAGCGTCCGAGCGGTTGCGGCTTAGGAAAGATGCAGAGGAGAGACTTGAACGCTATGGGCGTATGTATCAGACGCATGCCGTTTTCCAGGTGTTTGATGTTCACAGCAATGGCGACGATATCGTGATGAATGACACCGTGTTCCCTTGTCTTCGTCAGCAGGAGGCTGGCAGCAAGTTTCTATGCCTTGCCGATTACGTGAATCCGATTGCCGACAGGGTAGGGGTGTTTGCTACATCGGTCGATGAAGGTCTTGAGACCGATTTTGACCAGGACCCATACGAGAAGCTGATGATGCAGATACTTGCCGACCGACTGGCTGAGGCCACAGCAGAGCGAATGCACGAAGAGGTGAGGAAAACATATTGGGGCTATGCCGAGGATGAACAGCTGAGTATTGCCGATATGCTCTGTGAGCGTTGGCAGGGTATACGTCCGGCTGTGGGTTATCCTTCACTTCCAGATACAAGCCTCAACTTCCTGATAGACAGTCTTATAAATATGGGCAGTATCGGCATCCGTCTCACGGAGAGTGGAGCCATGAAGCCTCATGCGAGCGTCAGCGGACTGATGATTGCCCACCCCGCTTCCCGCTATTTCTCATTGGGCAAGATAGGACAAGACCAGTTGCGTGACTATGCTCGTCGCCGTGGCTTTTCCGTTGATGAAATGAAAAAATACCTGCAAGCCAACCTATGATAGCAAAGATAGCCATCCCCATCTTCATCGTAATTGTACTGGGCGCACTCTATTGCGACCGCTACTACTGTCGCAAGTGGCAGTGGTGGAAACGACTACTTTTTTGGCTGTTGCCTCTGACATCTGTCGCATTTACGATTTGGATGGCTCGCCAACCAGATTATTTCCCAGACGATTTTAGGGTGCAGAATGCCTACTTGCATGTACTATGCTTCTACGTCATTCCCGTTTTTCTCGTCGCTTTTTGTGGCACGATGGGCTTATTGCTGAAAAAACGACGCAAGGGCGAGCATATAGGGTGGGGTATAGCCCTTCTGATGGTGCTGGTCTATGCCTATGGCACGTTTGTTGGCTTCAATAAGTTGGAAGTGAAGCATCTGGTGCTGACTTTCGACGACCTTCCTGAACAGTTCGACGGCTACCGCATCGTACAGTTCAGCGATGCCCATGTGGGCACGCTCGTCGGTGTTCGTGCCGACATCCTGCGTCGTGCAGTCGACAGCATTAATGCCCTGCATGCCGATGCCGTGGTCTTCACCGGTGACTTGCAGAACAAGCAACCCTCGGAAGTCGAGCCCCATCTGCAACTGCTGGGTAGCATACGTGCCCGTGATGGGGTGTTCTCGGTATTGGGCAATCACGACTATTGTGTCTATATACGAGATGACGATCCATTTCTGCATTCGGCCCAGATGGGACGTACTGCGGATGTGCATCAGAAAATGGGATGGAAGCTGCTGACCAACAGCCGTCAGCGCCTGCGTCGTGATTCGGCCTCGTTGGTCATTGCGGGTATGGAGAACGACGGTCAGGGCGACCGTTTTCCTAAGTTGGGTGATATCAACTCTACACTCTATGGTGTCAGCCGCGATGAGTTCGTGGTACTCTTGGAGCACGACCCCACAGCTTGGCGCAGGCTCATACTCCCGCATTGTCATGCTCAGCTAACGCTTAGCGGACACACCCACGGAGGGCAGTTTGAGCTGTTCGGCTGGTCGCCTGCGTCTTTCATTTACAAGGAGTATGAAGGCCTCTATCGCGTGGGCAACCGTCAGCTATACGTCAGTCGGGGCATTGGCGGTGTTGTGCCTTTCCGTTTCGGGGCCGCAGGCGAAATAGTAGAAATCACATTGAAAAGAGCAAAATAAACGAAAACATGAAGTATCTGTATAGAATCTATCAGCTGTTTGTGGCATTACCCGTAGTAGTTATTGTCACTATTCTTACCACTATCGTAATCACCATTGGCTGTACTATTGGCAATGGCCATTACTGGGGCTATTATCCAGGTCGTTGGTGGGCACGCATCATCCTGAAGGTGCTGTTCATCCCAGTCGATGTCGAAGGGCGCACCAATCTGGAGAAGGACCAGTCGTATGTTTTCGTGGCCAACCATCAAGGGGCGTTCGACATCTTCCTGATCTATGGCTACCTGAACCGAAACTTCAAGTGGATGATGAAGAAGTCGCTGCGAAAGATGCCGTTTGTGGGCTATGCTTGCGAGCGTTCGCACCAGATATTCGTCGACAAGCGTGGTCCCAAGGCCATCAAGGCTACATACGATGCTGCCCGCGAGACGCTGAAGGACGGCACCAGCGTGACCGTCTTTCCTGAGGGAGCACGTTCGTTCACGGGCCACATGGGCACGTTCCGTCGTGGAGCTTTCTCGCTTGCCGACGAGCTACAGCTGCCGGTAGTGCCGCTCACCATCAACGGCTCTTTCGACATCATGCCCCGTATGCGTGACTTTCATTTTGTTACGTGGCACAGGATGAAGCTGACCTTCCACGATCCCATCTACCCCATTGGCCAGGGACCCGAAAACATCGATGCAACCATGCGTCAGGCTTACGACAGTGTCATGTCGGCTCTTGCTCCCGAGTATCAGGGCTTTGTCGAGAATCCGGATCAGTGAAAAGATCTGGGAATGTCAGAACGCCATACGTTTGGTACGTAAATAGAAAACAAGGGAGCCTGCTTCGTGATACAAACTCGTCGACTTTGTTAGACAAACTCGTCGACTTTGTTCAACAAACTCGTCGACTTTGTTCAACAAACTCGTCGACTTTGTTGTGTGAAGCAGATGTCGTTGCTAAGTGAAGCAGTTGTCGTTGATAAGTGAAGCAGCTTTCCTAACTTCTTTTTCCAACCTTTTTGTACACTCCAAGCAGTTCTTGTGCAGTCTTTTCCCATGAGAAGAGTTTTGCCCGCGACAGTCCTACCTGCTGTTGACGCATGTAGAACGCAGTGTCGCGTTCCAACTTCAGCAGCATTGCGGTAATCTCGTCGTCATTGTGAGGATTGACAAGGATGGCATCTTTGCCTGCTATCTCTGGCATCGACGACGTGTTACTTGTAATTACTGGTGTTCCGCAAGCCATTGCTTCGAGTAGTGGAATGCCGAAGCTCTCGCGCAGCGAAGTGTAAAGGAAGGCAAAGGCATTCTGATAGATGTTGGGCAGGTCAGCATTGCTGATATAGCCGGGTAGCGACAGATGCTCACGAATATGCTCTATGTGGTTGCGGGCGATGATGTCGTCGAGGTAGCTGCGGTCAAGGTCGGCCATGAGCAAGGGGCGTTTGATGTCCGACTGCTTTAGATAGTTGGCGTATGCCACAAGCGTACGTTCGGTATTCTTTTTCGGGTCGGTATTGCCGAGGAAGAAGATGTAGCCGCCTTTTTCACTATGACCATTCTGAGACTTGAACCACTCATTGTAGCCATTATAGATCATGACAATGCGTTGTTCATCGATTCCCAGCTTGTTGATGATGTTCTGCCGTTCAAACTCGCTGACAGTAATGATGCGTTTACACTTTCCGAGGATGCGCGGCACGACCAGCCTTCTATAGATGCGTCCCATATTCTGATAGACCGATCCGTTCTTCTTGTCGCGCGGTTCCAGAAAAATGATGTCATGAAGGGTCAATACCAGTGGCGTATTTCCCCATACTGGAGCCGTATTGCTCGTGCAATGTAGCAGGTCGACATGGTAGCGCCGGGCAGCTCGTGGCAGGGCTATCTGTTCCCAAAGCGGATATGTGGGCATGTTCAGCTCTATCACATGCACGTTGTCCGAGTCCTCTACACAGCGGTCAGGTCCTGGCTTCACGAAGACGAAGTACTCGTTCTCATGGTCATGTCGTTGCAGCTGAAGAATCTCTTGCAGTACTACATAGTCCATTCCGTGTTTGTTGGCGCGGAAGATGCGTTGCGCCTCAATGCCTATTTTCATACTTCACTCTTCATTCTTTATACTTCATTCTTCACTCTTCATTCTTGAAGGTTCCTCATTCTATATTAGAGACTAACCTGTCCCCCTCCTACAGGAGGGGTTAGGGGAGGTCTTGATTAGGGGAGGTCCCGATTAGGAGAGGTCTCTGATGATTTTCGCCGGTACCCCACCGACGAGGGTATAGTCGGGAACGTCTTTTGTGACCACGGCTCCCGCTGCCACCACCACATGCCGTCCGATGTGAACACCGGGTAGCACTACTGCATTTGCACCTATCCATACATCATCACCGATGACTACCTCTTTTGTTGTAATTCCCTGCTCGTCAATACGTTTTGTCACATCGTCAAAGTTGTGGTTCAGCGCAGTAACGGTCACGCCCTGTGCCAAGTTCACGTTGTTGCCTATGGTCACCGGTCCAATGATGGTGTTGTGCAGCCCGATGCGCGTTTCGTCGCCTATCACCACGTCGCCCACGGCGTTGTTGATACACGAGAACGATTCAATCACGCTCTTCCTGCCCAGCACGAAGCGGCGGTAGGGAGGCGTATCCATGCGCACCGAGCGGTGGATCACCGACCCTCTGCCACGCTTCTGGTAAAGCGGTGCCAGCAGCCGCACATACCAGCGGGGCCGTGTCTCCGTAGGGTTCATGATGAGCCATTCGGTCACCCGTTTCAGCCCCGTCATTCGCCCCATCGATGCTCTTATCTTGTTTCTGTCCATACTCATGGTTGCTAATGATTTTGCAAATATACGCATTATTTCGGAATCCTGCACAAAAGACGACCGACTTTTTCAGTCGGTGAGCCTAAAATAACCTGTTGATAATGAGTATTTTTTTCTGTTATAAACAAATCTCCATTGTCGTTTTCTGCACTTGCATACCCATGCTGCGGTAGAAGCGCAGGGCAGGTTCGTTGCCTTCCCACACATTCAGGGTAATGTTGTTACAGCCTATTGACTTCGCATAGTCGCGGACGTACTCATAAAGTGCCTTGCCGATGTACTTACCACGGGCATTCTCATCCACACAGATGTCGTCGATATACAGCGTCTTGATGTCCTCTAACAGTTGGTCGTTCATAATCTCAGAGACTTGACAGAACGCATAACCTTGCACTTCACCGTCATCAAAGACGAAAATGGGCTTCTGACAGTCATCGAGCATGGCTTCCAGTTCCTGCTCATTGTATTTAGTGGTGTGAGGTTTGAACAGGTCTGGACGTATGACGTGATGCACCATGTTTACCTGATGCAGTAGGTCAATGATGCGCTGAATATCGCTTTTACAGGCTTTTCTTATCATTTGATCATTTTTTTTCCTTTCACAATGATGATTTTCTGGTGTAGTTTGCGGCCCAGAAGGTCGTAGGCATCCGCTGTTTGCGGGGTGTGGCGAGGTGTCGTGATGGCCGTACCGTCGTCTTTTTTCACGGGCTCATACCGCTGGTTATTGTTAATGATGGCGTTGACCAGTTCGAGTCCTTTCACTTCGTATGATCCGGATGCGTCAGTGCCGGCAAAGTCCATGAAAATGATGCCCGTAGGGCCTGCGTGGGTCTCTTCGGCGAGATAATCGATGATTTTCTTATTGCATTGCACAGCATTGTCACGGTTGCCGTCGGACGATGCCGATGCTGTGTAGCCAGAGGCACAGTTGATACAGGCAATCAGGTGCTTAACGCCCTTATAGACGTTGTTCTGAGTTGAGTAATCAAGCAGTTTCACGATGCCGTTGAGTTTCGCCGTCATGTTTTCCATCACTTCATAGAAGTCTTGTACGTAGAGTGTGCCTGTCACGGCGTCAGTACCTTTGATGCGGGCCGTAACATAGTTAGCCTGGTGGCCCCAGCCTGTGATGAAGCCGCCTATGGGCTTGTTGGCGTACGAGTCGCGAGATAGCACGAGCACTTTCCCGCGCAGTTCGCTTACGGTGATGTCGCGTTTATAGTCAGTCAGCGTGGTGCGTATGTCTGGACTGTTCAGGCAAGTGGCCATCATGCCTGCCCATTGGTCGCTGTTGTCGTCGCCGTCGGTCTCGTGGCGCATGACAATCACCACGAACTCGGTGGGATGGTCAGTGACGAACTGGCAGAGCTGACGCAGTGTGTCGGGGAACTTAGCCTTGGTCTGCAGGATGCCGTGGTTGATGACCAGCTCGCCATCGACGACGCAGGGCCGCAGGTCGAAGGCCCTCACACCGCAGTCTAACTGTTGGGCTATAGTGAGCTCCTGTGTCAGTCCCATCGACGAGCCGAACATAGTGCCTAATATGCCCGTCCAGCCCTCACCTGTAGCGCTGTCATGGGTACCGGGAATGCTTATTTGCGACAGGTAGGCATTGTCGTCAAGGTGTTCCATCCAGTCATTGGCCAGACAGACTGCTGCTGCCTGGGTGATGATCATTGCGATTGCGAATACTTTTTTCATGATGGTATTATTATGAGGAATTAAAGAGGTATAGTAGGTTAGACTTTCATCAGTTCGCTCATCACCATGTTGCTGACGAAGAGGCCGCGACGGGTTAGTATAAGGTGGTCGTCGCGCTGCTGTAACAGCCCGTCACTGAGGAAACGGCGTGCTTGTTGCAGGCAGTAGCTACTTTGTCCGGGCGAGAGACGGCTGAGGTCGAGACCCTCGCTGGTGCGTAGTGCGGTGAGCACGATATCATTGTAGCGCATGTCGTCGTTGAGCATTTCTATTTCGACTACAGGGTGACCGACTTCTATTCCTTGGAGGTAGACATCGATATCGGCAGGATTCCATTGGCGGCTCACCACATTATACGAGTGGGCGGCAGCACCGAGACCGATGTAGGGAGTCTGGTTCCAGTAGTTGCTGTTGTGGAGAGAGCGATGGGAATTGTAAAAGGACAATGGAGAATTGGGTATTTGCTTTGCGAAGTTGCTGATTTCGTAATGCTCAAAGCCGGCGGCGGTGAGGCGGTCGACGAGTGTGGAGTACATCTGCAGGCTCAGCTCCTCGTCAACCTCCTTCACTCGGCCTTGTTGCAGCAGGCGGGTGAGTGGTGTTCCCTCTTCATACATGAGCGAATAGGCCGAGATATGTTCCACGTTGAGGGCCAAGGCGCGGTCGATGTCACGATGCCATTCCTCGATGGTCTCATCCGGGAATCCATACATTAAGTCGATGCTGATGTTGCCGATACCTGCCTCTCTGAGCAGTCGCATGGCGGTCTCGGCTTGCTGGGCACAGTGGCGACGCCTGAGAAAACCGAGGCGCTCGTCGTTGAAAGTCTGCACGCCCATGCTCACGCGGTTGACAGGCATACTGGCAAGAGCCTGTGCATAGTCGGCAGTTACGTCGTCGGGGTTGCATTCAATAGTGACCTCGTCGAGCTGCGTGATGTCGGGCAGGACAGATGCGAAGCAGGTTTCTAAGGAACTGAATAGTTGGCGAAGTTGGGTAGGGGAGAGCTGAGAAGGTGTGCCGCCACCTATATATATAGTATGTACCTGCTCCTTCAAGTAGTCGCTTCGCAATGACATCTCGCGACAGAGTGCATCCACGTAGCGCTGACGCAGGTCTAAGCGCGTAGTGGAATAGAAGTCGCAGTAGATGCATCGGCTTGCGCAGAAGGGGATGTGAACATAGATTCCGGCCATAACGACGACAAATGTACGAAAAAAAATTGAGTTTTTTAGAACTTATTCTCCATAATCTCGTTTTTTTTATCTAATTTTGCAATCGAATAACAAATATACACTTCCTTCTGCCCATGTTACAGATTCGATGCAAGAACAACAACGTGACAAAGAGCTTTCCCGAGGGTACCTCGCTGCTCGATGTCTATCATGAGTTTGCCGATGAGATTCAGCTACCTTATCCCGTAGTATCGGCCAAGGTCAATAACGCCTCTCAGGGCCTGAAGTTCAGGCTTTACCAGAACCGCGACGTAGAGTTTCTGGACGCCCGAGAGGGTAGTGGGCACCGCGTCTACGTACGCTCACTGTGCTTCGTGCTCTACAAGGCTACACAGGACCTTTTTCCCGGTTCGAAGCTCTTTATCGAGCACCCGTTGTCGCGCGGTTACTATTGCAACTTCAAGAAGAAAGTCCAGGATGGGGCGCAGGTGACCCCCGACGACGTGGAGCGTATCAGGGATAGAATGCAGGAAATCATCAACCTCGATATGCCTTTCCGTCGCAACGAGGCAACCACTGAGGAGGCCATCCGCATCTTCTCTGAAAGAGGGTTTGCCGACAAGGTGAAACTGCTGGAGACGAGTGGTCAGGTCTACACCGATTATTATACGTTGGGCGAGACGGTGGACTATTACTACGGTCCGCTGGTGCCTTCGGCCGGCTATCTCACTGTGTGGGGACTGGAGCCCTGTGGTGAAGGAATGTTGCTGCGTGTGCCCGACTGGAACAATCCTTCGTTGCTGGCCGAAAGGGCCGACATGCCTAAGACGTTTGAGATCTATGCCGAGAAGGTGCGTTGGGACATCATCATGCGACTCTCGAATGCCGGTGACGTGAACAAGGCCATACTCAAGGGGCACGCCTCGGAGTTGATACAGGTGAGCGAGGCCTTGCAGGAGAAGAAGATTGTGCAGATAGCAGAGGAGATAGACCGACGCTTCCACAATCCCAACGCACCCATCAGGCTCGTATTAATCACGGGGCCGTCGAGCTCGGGAAAGACCACGTTCTGCAAGCGACTGAGCATCCAGCTCCTGGCATGCGGATTACGGCCCGTATCGTTCTCGACCGATGACTACTTCGTGAACCGTGTAGACACACCGCTACTCCCCAACGGCGACTATGACTTCGACAACATCGAGACGGTGGACTATCACTTGCTGGAAGACCATCTAACGCGTCTGATGGCTGGCGAACGCGTGGAGGTTCCTGAGTATAACTTCGTTACTGGAAAACGCGAGTATAACGGTAAGAAACTGAAGCTGCAGAGCGACAGCGTGCTCATCATCGAGGGTATACACGCGCTGAACCCATTGCTCACGAAGACGATTCCCAACACGGCCAAGTTCAAGATCTACATCTCTGCGTTGACCAGCATCTCACTCGACGACCACAACTGGATACCGACGCGCGACAACCGCCTGTTGCGCCGCATCATTCGTGACTACAACAAAGGAGCATATACGGCTCAGGAGACTATCAGCCAGTGGAAGAACGTGTGCGAAGCCGAGGATAAGTGGATTTTCCCCTATCAGGAAACGGCCGATGTGATGTTCAATTCGGCACTGAATATAGAGTTTGCCGTGTTGCGCACCCATGCTGAGATCATCCTTACCTCGGTGCCGAAGAATTGTCAGGAGTATGCCGAAGCTCACCGTCTGTTGAAATTCATACGCTACTTCATTCCCGTGAGTGACAAGGAAATACCACCCACCTCGATTATGCGAGAGTTCGTGGGCGGTAGCAGTTTTAAGTATTAAGTTATTTATACTCTGCATGCAACAATTATTAGAACTATACAGAAAGTGGCACGGGAGCGAACCGAGCCGAACCGAACAACTGCCAGGAGCTGGTAGCAATCGAGTCTATTACAGGCTTATAGACGAGCAGGGTGGCACGGTGATAGGTGTCGTTGGGACGAGCCGTGACGAGAACCATGCATTCGTCTATCTGGCACGTCATTTCACGCATCGCAAGCTACCTGTTCCGCAGGTGCTCGAGGTGAGCAGCGACGGGCTGAGATACCTGCAGGAAGATTTGGGCACGCTTTCGCTCTTCGATGCTATCCGCGGAGGACGTGAGGCTTTTGGACGCTACACTTTGGCCGAACAGCAACTGTTGAGGCTGACGATGCGTGAACTGCCAAACATTCAGTTCCGAGGTGCCCGTGGCCTTGACTTCAGTCAGTGCTATCCTCAGCCGGAGTTCAATATTGACAGCGTGCTCTTCGATCTGAACTACTTCAAATACTGCTTTCTGAAGACCACCGAGCTCGACTTCCATGAGTTGAAACTTGAAGCTGACTTCCGTCTCTTGGCGAAGGATCTCACGGCAGAGAGGAACGAGTGCTTCATGTATCGCGACTTTCAGGCACGCAACGTGATGCTGAAAGAAAACGGATCTTCCTATCAGCCGTATTTTATTGACTTCCAAGGAGGAAGGCGTGGGCCGTTCTACTATGACCTCGCGTCCTTTCTTTGGCAGGCTTCTGCACGTTATCCTTACAAATTGAGACGAGAGTTGGTGTATGAGTACTATAACGCCATGAAGCAGTACACTGAGGTGCCTTCGCCCCATCATTTTGTGAATAGACTCTCGCTATTCGTGCTTTTTCGCACGCTGCAAGTGCTGGGGGCCTACGGTTTCCGAGGTTATTTCGAGCGCAAGCAGCACTTCATCGATAGCATCCCACCTGCCATTACCAACCTGCGCGAGCTGCTATCTACGTTCAGTTTTCCTTATCCCTGCCTTGTTAACCTTCTTCAGCAACTCGTCAGCCTGCCACAGTTCCAAAAGATTGAAGCAACGGCAAGCCGTGCCGATGGCTATAAGATAACCGACCGCAATCCTTACAAGCCTCACCCGCAAGATGGTCCTGCCACCTTCTCGAAGTACGATGGTAAAGGACCTTTAGTGGTACGCGTCTACAGTTTCTCCTACCGAAAGGGCATCCCCGAGGACGAAAGTGGCAACGGAGGCGGTTATGTGTTCGACTGTCGTTCGACGCACAATCCCGGCCGTTACGAACCCTACAAGCAGCTCACAGGACTTGACGAGCCGGTTATTCGTTTCCTTGAGGATGACGGTGAGATACTCACTTTCCTGGAATCTGTCTACCGCCTGGCTGATGCTCATGTGCGCCGTTATATACAGCGTGGATTCACCTCGTTGATGTTCAGCTTCGGATGTACGGGTGGTCAGCATCGTTCGGTCTATAGTGCGCAACATCTTGGCGAGCACATCCATCGCATTTTTGGCGTCGAGGTACACATTTGCCATCGGGAGCAAGGCATTACCCAAGTGATGGAAGCAGAGCATTCGTCTCCAAGCTCCCCCTAATTCCCTCTTGACAAATGTCATGTTTTTACGTTTTTCTGCATGTTTATGTAGAATTCTTTCCGTCATGGGCTTGGCAATGCATATTTTCTTTCTTTTTTTCAGTCGTTTTCTCTATTTTTTTGTAACTTTGCAGCCGTCTTTCCGAAGAAGCGAACAGATAATTACATATCAACAAACCGTTTATGGCAGATAATCACACAATTGTCGGATCGAAAATCAAGGGGATCCGTGAATCAAAGAACCTCAGTGTTGAGGAGATTGCAGAACGAAGTGGCCTTTCGGTCGAACAAATCAATTCCGTCGAAAACGATGTGAACCTTCCGTCTTTAGGTCCGCTCATCAAGATTGCCCGTGCATTAGGCGTAAGGTTGGGCACGTTCATGGACGATAACGATTCTCTGGGTCCTGTTGTATGTCGTGCAGAGAATCGTGAGAGCGACAGCAGTATCAGTTTCTCTAATGGTGCCACCGATGCCCGCAAGCACATGGAGTATCATCCCCTTGCACAACAGAAGGCTGGCCGCCACATGGAACCGTTCGTGATTGACATCCATCCTGAGGATACTCCTGACTTCCAGCTTTCGGCCCACGAAGGTGAGGAGTTCATATATGTGATGAATGGCGAGATAGAAATTGTTTACGGCAAGGAAACCTATCGTCTGAAAGAGGGCGACAGCATCTTCTACGATTCCATCGTGAAGCATCACGTACATGGTGCGCCAGGCAAGAGTGCTAAGATCTTGGCTGTCGTTTATATCCCATTCTAAAAAATTAAAAGGTAAAAAAGTAAAAAGGTAAAATGGGGAATAAGGTGAAATTGGATATGGCAGGAAGACCACTGCCAGACAGAACATATCCTGCTGAGACAGGTAGTACCGGCTATCAGCTCTATGAGCGTACACTCGGTCAGTGGCTGGAGTATTGGGCAGAGACAACGCCCGACAGAGAGTATATCGTCTATAGCGACCGCGATCTGCGCTTCACGTGGAGCAAGTTTAATGAGCGTGTAGACAATCTTGCCAAGGGTCTTATTGCCATTGGAGTGAAGAAAGGCTCAAACGTTGGTATCTGGGCAACAAACGTGCCAGATTGGCTCACCTTCCTCTATGCTACGGCTAAGATTGGTGCCGTGCTTGTCACCGTGAACACTAACTACAAACAGAATGAGCTGGAGTACCTGTGCAAGGACTCCGACATGCATACCCTCTGTATCACCGATGGTACATGGGACTGTAACTATGTGGACATGACCTACACCATGCTTCCGGAACTGAAGACCTGTGAGCGTGGACACTTAAATAGTGAGCGATTCCCCTTCCTAAAGAACGTGGTATATATCGGCATGGAGAAATATCGTGGTATGTTCAACACCGCTGAGCTGTTGCTGTTGGGACAGAACATCGAGGACCAGACACTTCTCGACATGAAGAAGAATGTCACCTGTCACGATGTATGTAACATGCAGTATACCTCGGGAACGACGGGTTTCCCCAAGGGCGTCATGCTGACTCACTTTAACATCGCCAACGACGGCTACTTCACTGGCGAGAACATGGGCTTCACCCAGGATGACAAGCTCTGTGTCTGTGTGCCGCTGTTCCACTGCTTCGGTGTGGTGCTGGCCACCATGAACTGTCTGACCCACGGCTGTACCGAGGTAATGGTCGAGAAGTTCGACCCCTTGGTGGTGCTCGCTTCCATACATAAAGAAAGGTGTACTGCCGTCTATGGTGTTCCAACGATGTTCATTGCCGAGCTAAACCACCCGATGTTCTCCATGTTTGACCTTACTTGTCTGCGCACAGGTATCATGGCCGGCTCACTCTGTCCTGTGGAACTGATGAAGCAGGTCAGCGAGAAGATGTACATGACCATCACCAGCGTGTACGGACTCACCGAGTCGTCGCCTGGTATGACGCAGACCTGTCTGAACGATACCTTCGAACAGCGCTGTACCACTGTGGGCCGCGATTTCCCCTTCGTAGAAGTGAAGGTGCTCGACCCAGAGACCGGTGAGGAGTGTCCTGTAGGTGTTCAGGGAGAAATGTGCTGTCGTGGCTTTAATGTCATGAAGGGTTACTACAAGAACCCCACCGCAACTGCCGAGGTGATTGATAAGAACGGTTTCTTGCATTCAGGCGATTTGGGTGTGAAGGACGAGGATGGTTTCTACAAGATCACGGGCCGCATCAAGGATATGATTATCCGAGGCGGTGAGAATATCTATCCGCGTGAGATTGAGGAGTTCCTCTACCACATGCCAGGCATTCGTGACGTGCAGGTAGCTGCAGTACCTTCAAAGAAATATGGCGAGGCTGTTGGTGCCTTCATCATTCTCGAAGAGGGTGTGAAGATGGAGCCAGAAGACGTTCAGGAGTTCTGTCGTGGCAAGATTGCGCGCTACAAGATTCCGAAGTACGTGTTTTTCATCGACCAGTTCCCGTTGACCGGTTCTGGCAAAATCCAGAAGTTCAAGTTGAAGGAAATGAGTCTCCAGCTCTGTGAGAAGCTCGGTATAGAAGTAATCTAAGTGCATACTTTAGAACAGAAAAAAGGGAACCTTCTCAGGCTCCCTTTTTTATTCCAATTGCTTAAATTTTTAAAGTTGCAAATGGTAAAGGAGTATTCAGCGTCTCACGACTTGGAAACTCCATATTAACCTTAATAATCTAATACCATGAAAAACACGTTGCAAATTTATTGTTTTTTTTTCAATATACCATGTTTTTTTCTGAAATACCCTAAAAAATTAACAACAATTAAGTATGTAAATCGAATTAATTTAGTATTTTTGCAAAAAAATTTGTGATAATCATTTTCTACTACATTAATTTATTATTATGAACGACAACAAAGTTATGAACCGCGCAGCCGACAATATCCGTATCCTGGCTGCTGCTATGGTTGAGAAGGCCAAGTCGGGACACCCCGGCGGTGCCATGGGTGGTGCAGATTTCATTAACACCCTGTACAGTGAGTTCCTTGTTTATGATCCCGAGAATCCCGCATGGGAGGGTCGTGACCGCTTCTTCCTTGATCCTGGTCACATGGCTCCGATGCTCTACTCTCAGCTCTGCCTCATCGGTAAGTACACCCTCGAGGATCTGAAGAACCTGCGTCAGTGGGGTTCGGTGACTCCCGGTCACCCCGAGCGTGAGATTGAGCGCGGCATTGAGAACACTTCCGGGCCTCTCGGACAGGGTCATACCTTCGCCGTTGGTGCTGCCATCGCCGCTAAGTTCCTGAAGGCTCGTCTGGGCAACGTGATGAACCAGACTATCTACGCCTACATCTCTGACGGTGGTGTGCAGGAGGAGATCTCTCAGGGTGCTGGTCGTATCGCTGGTAACCTGGGTCTGGACAACCTCATCATGTTCTACGACGCTAACGATATCCAGCTCTCTACAAAGACTGAGGTGGTAACCTGCGAGGATACCGCTAAGAAGTACGAGGCTTGGGGCTGGTATGTACAGAAGATTGACGGCAACGATGTTGACCAGATCCGCGAGGCTATCAAGAAGGCTCAGGCTGAGAAGGAGCGTCCAAGTCTGATCATCGGTCACTGTGTGATGGGCAAGGGTGCACGCAAGGCTGACGGCTCTTCATACGAGAGCAACTGCGCCACCCACGGTGCTCCGCTTGGTGGCGACAACTTCGTGCAGACGATGAAGAACCTGGGTGCTGATCCCGAGAACCCGTTCCAGATCTTCCCCGAGGTGCAGGAGCTGTATGCTAAGCGTGCCGAGGAGCTGAAGAAGATCTGCGCTGAGCGCTATGCCGAGAAGGCTGAGTGGGCCAAGGGTCATCCCGTACAGGCCAAGCAGCTCGAGGAGTGGTTCAGCGGCAAGGCTCCGAAGATTGACTGGAGCAAGGTAGAGCAGAAGGCTGGCAGCGCTACCCGTAGCGCCTCTGCAGCTGTTCTCGGTCAGCTCGCTGAGCAGGTGCCTAACATGATTTGCGCTTCTGCCGACCTGTCGAACTCCGACAATACCAACGGCTTCCTGAAGAAAACACACGACATCGTGAAGGGAGACTTCTCAGGCGCATTCTTCGAGGCTGGCGTGGCCGAGCTGACGATGGCTTGCTGCTGTATCGGTATGGCTCTGCACGGTGGTGTTATCCCCGCATGCGGTACCTTCTTCGTATTCTCTGACTATATGAAGCCAGCCGTACGTATGGCTGCCCTGATGGAGCTGCCCGTTAAGTTTATCTGGACTCACGATGCCTTCCGCGTTGGTGAGGATGGTCCTACCCACGAGCCCGTTGAACAGGAGGCACAGATTCGCCTGATGGAGAAGCTGAAGAACCACCACGGCAAGAACTCCGTACTTGTCGTTCGTCCTGCTGATGCCGAGGAGACCACCGTCTGCTGGCGCATGGCTATGGAGAATGTCGATACACCTACCGCCCTCATCTTCTCGCGTCAGAACATCGAGATGCTGCCCGAGGGCAACGACTACAGCCAGGCTACCAAGGGTGCTTACGTCGTTGCCGGTTCCGACGAGAACTACGACGTCATCCTGCTCGCCTCCGGTTCTGAGGTTTCTACTCTCGAGGCCGGTGCCAGGCTGCTCGCTGCCGATGGTATCAAGACCCGCGTGGTGAGCGTTCCTTCCGAGGGCCTCTTCCGCTCGCAGCCGAAGGAGTATCAGCAGAGCGTGTTGCCCGCTGGCAAGAAAAAGTTTGGTCTGACCGCTGGTTTGCCTGTAAACCTCGAGGGTCTGGTAGGTGCCGACGGTACCGTATGGGGTCTCGAGAGCTTCGGCTTCTCTGCTCCTTACAAGGTGCTCGACGAGAAGCTCGGCTTCACTGGTGAGAATGTTTACAACCAGGTTAAGAAACTTCTTGCATAATGGAAGTAAAGACAGTAGGCATTGCCAGCGACCACGCTGGCTTTGCCTTAAAACAGTTCGTTAAGAAGTACCTCGAAGAGAAGGGCTACGCCTATAAGGACTACGGCACCTATACCGAGGACTCCTGCGACTATTCCGACTTCGGTCACGCCTTGGCTCGTGGAATTGAAGCTGGTGAGGTCTTCCCTGGTATTGCCATTTGCGGCTCTGGTGAAGGCATCAACATGACGCTGAACAAGCACCAGTCGATCCGTGCCGGTCTTTGCTGGATTCCCGAGATTGCCCACCTTATCCGTCAGCACAACAATGCTAACGTGCTGGTGATGCCTGGCCGTTTCATCGACGAGGACACTGCCCGTGCCATCATGGACGAATACTTCGCCACAGAGTTCGAGGGTGGTCGCCATCAGAAACGTATCGACAAGATTCCCGTCTGAATTTGTACGGCAAACACAAAGACACAGAGCCTGAAGCAAACTTCGACTCTGTGTTTTTTATTTGTTAATCCCTCTTTTCGCTGAATGATTTTCGCCTTTTGTTGATTATTTTTTGATGGTTCCTTCCGATGATATACCTTTGCATTCGATTATAAGCACTTAGGTATAATTGATTATGAAGAAGATTTTCTTTTTTCTAATGCTTGCCGCATCATTGACGATGATGACATGCTGCACGAGTGAGGATCCGTTTGAGGAATTCTACAATGGTAATAACAGTTGGAACAATGGTGAGGAATCGTTTGGTGGGGGTTCGTCTACCACAGGTGAATTGGCCACCTTTAACGTTGCGATAGACAAAACGACAGCCGAGCCGACTGCAACAGCCAGCGAATACTTCCCAGACGAAGAGGACGTGTTTGAGAATAATGACTTCACCATCGAGGTTGCCATTGACATGTCGAACCCTGTGGCTAAGACAGAGAATGGGGTTGAGGTGAAGGTCAACAATGGTCACGTGACTGCTAATCACAGTTCTGTGAAGAAGGTGTGCTATGTGGTGAACGGCACGACCAGCAATGGTTCCTTTACTGTGCTGGGTGAAAAGAAGTACGCAGTGAAGCTCAACGGTGTCAGCATCACAAATCCTGATTCAGCAGCACTGAATCTGCTCAGTGGCAAGCGTGCCTACGTCGTATTAGTTGAGGGTACCACGAATACGCTGGCCGACGGAACTGGCGGTAGCCAGAAAGGTGCTCTCTACTGCAAGGGCAAACTGCTCTTCAACGGCAGCGGCCAGCTCAGTGTCACTGGTAATTCGAATAACGGCATCCACTCGGCCGACTACATAGTGACAAACAAGGGCAATAACATTTATGTGAAGTCGACGGCCAATCACGGCATCAAGGCCAACGATGGCATCTTCATCAACGGCGGCATCTTGAACGTCGAGGTGTCGGCGGCTGCAGCCAAGGGCATCAACAGCGAGAGCCATATTATTATCAATGGCGGGCGAACCACTGTACTGAATACTGGTAACGGCACATACGACAGCGACGACCGTGAGGCGAAGGGCGCTGCGGGTATCAAGGCCGACTCGACGCTGACCGTCAACGGAGGCGAAGTGTGGCTGAAGAGTACCGGCTCTGGTGGCAAGGGCATCAATGTCGATACGGAGGCAACTTTTAATGGTGGCAGCGTCTATGTCGTTACCACAGGCGAGCAGTACAGAAGCAATAACGATACCTCATCGCCCAAGGGCATCAAGGCTGACGGTAACATCATCGTTAATGGCGGCTGTATATGGGTGCGCACCAACGGAAACAATGGCGAAGGCATCGAGACGAAGGGCACACTCAGCATCACGGGCGGCGAGGTGGCCAGTTACGCCTACGACGATGCCATCAATTCGACGGGCGATATGACCGTCAGTGGCGGCTTTGTCTATGCACAAGGACAGCATAACGACGGGCTCGATGCCAACGGTAACTGCTACATCAAGGGCGGCACCGTCTATGCCATCTGCTCAGGTTCTCCTGAAGTGGCCATCGATGCCAACAGCGAACAGCAGAAAAAGCTTTACGTGACGGGTGGCACTATCGTGGCCATAGGTGGACTGGAAAGCGGATCAAGCCTTACACAGTCGTGCTATCAGGCCTCTTCGTGGAGTAAGAATACTTGGTATACGCTGACTGTCGACAAGAGCACTTTCTCGTTCCAAACCCCGTCGAGCGGTGGTTCTGGCCTTGTTATCTCAGATGCTTCTCAGCCAACACTGCAGTCGGGAGTCAGCGTTAGCGGTGGCACCTCCCATTTTGGCGGCCTTGCTATTACCGACGCCACCGTTAGCGGCGGTTCCAATGTCACGCTCTCGTCCTATACGGGAGGCAACGTCGGTATGGGTGGCGGTGGCCCCGGCAGATGGTAACAAGCCAAGACATGAACCTATTTCAAGATACAAACTCGTCGACTTTGTTAGACAAACTCGTCGACTTTGTTGAACAAACTCGTCGACTTTGTATCACAATCGAGTGTTGATTGATTTCTGAACTGATGTTGTTCAATTGATAGTACACATCTAATGATTAGCCGCCGATGCTCTGTTTGAACAGGGTATCGGCGGCAGATTCTATGAGAAATCGTAAAGAACGGTGTAAACGTCAGACAGTGTATGTCACTCAGAACGTATATCCGATGGTGAAGAGCAACTGATGGCGCTTGAAGTCGAAGTTGGTGGGTGTCGAGATGCATGTCTCATGGACACCATCCTCGAACTCTACATTCGGCTGGAAGGGATAAAATGTTCCAGAGGTAATGCTGTACTGATAGGCAAGGTCGAGGTTGAGCTTGTCGTAGCGATAGCCTACGCCGCAGGTGATGCGGTTGGTGCCCTTCCAGTTTACATAGTCGGCAGTCGACGAGAAATATGTGCCAGGCGAGTCAATCTGCGTGTCGCGATAGGCATTCTCTTCATAGGCTGCTGACTGGTAGTTGTAGCCCAGTCGCACGGCAAACGAGGGGTCTGGTTTTAGCTCTGCACCAAGCTTCAAGAGCGAGACTCCTTTCAGTGTACGCTCGGTGTGATTGTTCATTAGGCGGTCGTCGGATGTGTCCTCGTTGCCGTAGTAATCGTAGGTGCCGTTGTAGATGAGGGTGCTGGCGGCTCCGTAGTCGCTGTACTCGTAGGAAGCACCCAAGGCAAGCATGTTACCGATGGTGTGGCCAAGGCTCAGCCCGAACTTCCACGGGGTGTTGTAGCGGTACTCGTACGAGTCTTCCGACGAGAGGTCGTTCCATCCCCAATAGTCGAGTCCAGCAGGTAGCAGCTTGGCAAATTCGCCCGTATAGGTTTGGTTGTAGATGGTGGTATAGTTGGTGCTTTTCAGCTTATACCACGTAGGTGTAGAGATAGAGACACCGATGCGGAAGGGGCTTTCCTCGATGGGAAGAAAAATGGCACCCAGCTTGATGTCGCAACCATTTCCCTCAATGCGACGCTCATCTTCGAGCTGTATCTGACCTATGGGCTGGTCGTTTGAGTCGATTATCATCTCGTCGTAGACGCTGTGGCCTTTGTACTTCACATCGTGGATGCCGATGGTGAGACCCAGGTACACACGGTTTTGAATGTTGCCGCTGATGTTGAAGTCGTAGTCGGCAATCCATCCACGGTGGGCACGGTCGAAGTAGTAGTCGTAGGCTTCGGAAAAGAAGTTTCCGAAACCAGTGACGTTCACGTCGTCGACGTTGTATGCGTTGGAGTAGAGATAGTCCCACTGTGTAAATGGGTAGGCATACTCTTCACTGACCGAGTTGCGAAAGCCCATATAGGTCTTAGTGCTCTTGTCGTAGTCGAGGGAATAACCGCCGTTAGCATCACTCAGTTTAGTGCTCTTGGCAAAGGCGAGCTTGCCCAAAGAGGCCCCCTGACCACCATGGCGGGCAAAGACATTGTTTACTTGCAGGATCTGGTCGAAGTTGCGGCTCTTATGATAATTGAACGCGAAGTTCACGTATGTGTCGTCGTCGAGCAGATTGGAGTAGACGAAGCCTGCCTGATCGAAGCTAAGGTTAGTCTTGTTCAGATTGTCGAACTTCTCTACGTCCTGCTGATTCACGCCTCCGAAAGAGAGGCTGACGTTCGAATGGCGAAACATGCCGATGCCGGCTGGGTTGGTCGATATGGTCGAGATGTCTGCACCGAGGGCTTCGAGTGCGCCGCCCATGCCTACATAGCGGGCCGTACCGTTGAGGTCGTAGCCCAACACGCGGGCGTTCTCATAGGTGTCCTGTGCAACTGCCGGCACCACGGTCAGCACCAAGGCTGCCATTATTATATTTTTCTTCATCATAGTCGTTAAGTGTTTATGTTAAGTAATTAATTACCTCCTGCTGCTACCACTATGGCCTCCACCGCCACCACCGCGGCTGCCACCTCCTCCTCCAAAGGAACCGCCACCGCCCGAAGAGCGTGTCCCCATACTGCTACTGCTGCTGCTACCACTGGAGAACGAGCCAGTAGGACGGCTGCCAGAAGAGCTGGGACCTACGCCATACGAACCGCTGTAGCTGCCCGAACCGATGCGCGAAGTGGTGCGATTACGGGTGTCGCTGACATTGCTGTTGCTGCCCGAGAGTGTTGTGCGGCGGGTGCCGATGGCCGAGCCGTTCGACCTCGAAGCCGAATTGCCGGTGCTGCTGCCTGAGCCAAAGCGCGTGCCTCGACGCGTACCGGCTACACTACCCGAATTGCGGCTGTAGCCAACGCCGTGGGGACGGTTGTGGTAGTCGCCGCGATAGCCTATTCCTGCGTTATGATGATGAGCATAGCCTATGCCGCCGCCCCCATACCAATAGTAGCTGCTATACCAGGGTCGATGCCAACCGTAGTAGCCGCCCCAGCCCCAGCTGCCATAGTACCAAGGGTCGTACCAGCCCCAGGAAGAGTAATACCACGGGTCGTAATACCACGGGTCGTACCAATACCAAGAGTCGTACCAGGGATAGTAGGACGAGTAGTACCAGGGTGAATGCCAGCTGTAGCGAGAGTCACGGCGCCCCTGTGCATAGCCGTCCCAATAATCGTCTGAGGGCACATAGTCGTCCCAGCGCGTCATCTTACGCGTGATGCTGAAGTCTTGCGTACTGTCGGGATAGACCCCCTCTTCAGGTGAAAACGTGATGATGTCGCCCGTATCAGAAGGGAGCACCTCATAGCTGCTACCCATACGGTTGTACTCGTCGACGTTGCGCGATGAGCCTGAATGATAGACCGTCTCACGTTGATTGACTGCAGGAACGGTTCTCAACACCGTCGACTTGGCCTTCGGCTTTGACGGAACGAAGTACATATCGTCCTGGGCAGATACCGAGAGCGATGCGGCTCCATACATGACAAATAAGAGAATCCACTTGTTCATATCGCTAAAAATTGGATTAATTATTCTTTTACGATGCAAAAATACCATCAATTTTCTTGCAAAGATACGGAAAAACCCTAAAACATGATAGGTTTTTCCCTATTTTTTGTAATTTTGCACCAATATTTAACATCAGCGTATGAAATATTTCGAGGTAACATTCCATATCAGTGCCCCTGAAGGATTGCACGAAGCCGCTTGCGACGTAATGATAGCCCAGGCAGGGGAGGCTGGTTTCGAGAGCTTTGTAGAGACCGACGACGGCTTTAGGGCATACGTGCAGCAATCGCTGTTCCAGCCCTTCGTGCTCGGCGACTTGCTCAACCAATTGCCTTTCGACGACATGACAGCCAGCTACGAGCTGAAAGAGGCTGAGGATTGCGACTGGAACGCGCAATGGGAAGAGGAAGGCTTTGAGCCCATCGTCGTAGACAGCAGATGCGTGGTTCATGACGGGCGACATCTGAACGACATCGAGCTGACTAACTATCCATACGCCATTGAGATTGACGCCCACCTGGCCTTTGGCACCGGCAACCACGAGACCACCCGCATGATGATAGCCTCGCTGCTTGATCAGGACATGAAGGGACTGAGGGTGCTGGACTGCGGATGCGGCACAGGCATTCTCGGCATTGTAGCGTTGAAGGCAGGAGCGGCAGAGGCAGTGGGCTATGACATCGACGAATGGAGCGTCAGCAACTCACAGCACAACGCCATTATCAATGACGTAGACGACCGATACGCTTCGTTGATGGGCGATGTACAGGTGCTACAGACCATAAAGGGTACCTTTGACATAGTGATGGCCAATATCAACAGGAATATCCTGCTGGCCGACATGGACGCATTTAGCAGCAAGCTCAATGAGCATGGTTCGCTGATACTTAGCGGATTCTATACCGACGACACACCTCTATTAGAGAAGAAGGCAGCCACGCTCGGACTTCACCTGGTCAACCAGCGGCAAGAAGGAGACTGGGCGTGCCTAACTTTCACAAAAATCACCTAACTACCATAAAAATATGAACACATACCTTGATGAAATAGGACGTACTTCCCTTCTTTCAGCCGAAGAAGAACAGCGGCTGTCGGTATTGATCCGGCAGGGCGATCAGAAAGCCCTGAACAAGTTGGTAGAAGCCAACCTTCGCTTTGTCGTTAGCATTGCCCGCCAGTATCAGGGCAAGGGCGTGTCGATGGAAGACTTGGTAAGCGAGGGTAATTTGGGACTGATAAAGGCCGCATCGAAGTTTGACGCAAGTCGGGGTCTCCGCTTTGTCAACTACGCCGTAGTCTTTATACGTCAGCAGATAGAGAAGACGCTGAAGCAGGAGAGTGCGGAGTCGAGACTTGAAGGCACCAAAGACGGAGCTACCCGCTCGATAGACGCTCCGCTTGGAAGCAAGGCCAACGTAAGCCTGCTCTCAGTACTTGTCAATGCCGACGCACCCTTTGCTGATGAGCGGGTACATAGTAGAGTGGTGGCCGAATCGGCCGAATATGCCATTGGCTGCTTAAACGATCGCGAATTGAAAGTAATCAGTGCATTCTTCGGCTTCGATGCAGAATGCATGACTATGCAGGAGATTGCCGACGAAATGGGACTCAGGCGCGAACGCGTACGACAGATCCGCAATACTGCCGTCAGACGCATGCGCAAGGCATACAAAATACACATGAAGGAATCGTTTGCGTAATAAAAATGTTTAAACGCTTTGCCAAATCAAATAAAAACACTAATTTTGCGAACTATTTTTTCAACAGATATTTAATATGGCTAAATTAAAAGGTGCGGTCGTTATTGACACGACTCGATGCAAGGGATGCTCACTTTGCGTCATTGCCTGTCCACAGAAAGTCATTGAGCTGGCTGGGAAGGTCAATGTGCATGGATATCCCTACGTGGAAGCTGTTCGTCAGGAGGCATGCGTAGGCTGTGCTTCGTGTGGTATTGTCTGTCCTGACGGATGTATCACTGTTTATCGTAAACGAATGGAGGACTAAGCTATGGCTGAGAACAAAGAAGTTGTATTGATGAAAGGCAACGAGGCGATAGCTCGTGCCGCTATTCGTTGTGGCGTTGACGGATACTTCGGTTATCCCATCACACCGCAGAGTGAAGTAATTGAAACACTGGCCGAACTGAAGCCTTGGGAAACAACAGGAATGGTCGTCGTACAGGCAGAGAGCGAGCTTGCTTCGGTCTATATGCTCTACGGAGCTGCTGGAGCAGGCAAGAAAGCTATGACCTCGTCGTCGAGTCCTGGTGTGGCACTGATGCAGGAAGGCATCACCTACCTCGCAGGAGCTGAGCTGCCCGCACTCATTGTGAACGTTCAACGTGGTGGCCCAGGTCTGGGTACTATCCAGCCGTCGCAGGGCGACTATTTCCAGGCAACACGCGGCGGTGGTAACGGCGACTACAATGTCATCGTGCTCGCACCCGCATCAGTGCAGGAGATGGCCGACTTCGTTGACCTTGCCTTTGAGCTGGCATTCAAGTATCGTAACCCCGCCATGATCCTTTCTGATGGAGTTATCGGACAGATGATGGAGAAAGTGGTGCTGCCACCGTTTAAGCCCCGTCGCACCGACGAGGAGGTCATCGAACAGTGTCCCTGGGCATCAACAGGCAAGACGAAGAACCGTGAGCGCAACGTTATCACATCGCTTGAATTGAAGCCAGAGATCATGGAGCAGCGCAACCTGCACCTGCAGGCCAAGTATGCCGAGATTCGTGAAAAGGAAGTGCGCTACGAGATGCAGCACTGCGACGATGCCGAGTACGTTATTGTAGCATTCGGATCGGCTGCACGTATTGCAGAGAAGAGCGTCGAGCTGGCACGTGCCGAGGGCATCAAGGTCGGTTTGTTCCGTCCTATCACTCTGTGGCCCTTCCCCACCAAGGAGATTGCCGAACTGGCAAAGGGCAAGAAAGGCGTGCTCGTAGCTGAGATCAATGCTGGACAGATGGTTCAGGACGTGCGCCTCGCTATCAACGGTGCCGTGCCTGTTGAGCAGTTTGGCCGTCTCGGTGGTATCGTGCCCGATCCGGAAGAGATTGTGGAAGCACTGAAACATTTGACAATTTGACAATTTACGATTTGACAATTGTGAAATAGTAAAATGGTATAATAGTGAAATAGATTATGGAAACAAAAGAAATAATCGCTCCAGAGAATCTGGTATATAAGAAGCCGTCGCTGCTTAATGACAATAATATGCACTATTGTCCGGGCTGTTCGCACGGCGTGGTACACAAGCTCATCGCTGAGGTCATCGAGGAGATGGGATTGGAAGAAAAAGCTGTAGGTGTAAGCCCTGTCGGTTGTGCCGTCTTCGCGTACAACTATATAGATATAGACTGGCAGGAAGCTGCCCACGGACGTGCTCCCGCACTGGCTACGGGCATTAAGCGCTGCTGGCCCGACCGCCTCGTCTTCACTTATCAGGGCGACGGTGACTTGGCCTGTATCGGTACTTGTGAGACCATCCACGCCTTAAACCGTGGTGAGAACATTGTTATTATCTTCGTCAACAATGCCATCTACGGTATGACGGGTGGTCAGATGGCACCCACCACGCTTATCGGTCAGAAAACAGCTACCTGTCCCTACGGTCGCGACCCGAAACTGCACGGATATCCACTGAAGATGGCCGACATCGCTGCCGGACTTGAAGGTACATGCTACGTTACCCGTCAGTCAGTGGAGAGCGTGGCCAGCATCCTGAAAGCCAAGAAAGCCTTGAAGAAAGCATTCCAGGCATCGATGGATGGTAAAGGATCATGTCTCGTGGAGTTCGTTTCAACCTGTAACAGCGGCTGGAAACTCACACCTGCTCAAGCTAATGAATGGATGAAGGAGAACATGTTCCCCTTCTATCCCAAGGGAGACTTAAAAGACACAACAATATGAAAAAAGAAATCATTATAGCAGGTTTTGGTGGTCAGGGTGTGCTTTCCATGGGAAAGATTCTGGCCTATTCGGGACTGATGGAAGACAAGGAGGTGACATGGATGCCCGCTTATGGACCTGAGCAGCGCGGAGGTACGGCCAACGTTACAGTGATAGTAAGCGATGAGCGTATATCGTCACCCATCCTTAGTAAGTATGACGTAGCCATCGTGCTCAACCAACCTTCGCTCGAGAAGTTCGAACCGAAGCTGAAGTCAGGAGGCATCCTCATCTACGACAGTTACGGCATTATTAATCCTCCAACCCGTAAGGATATTACCGTCTATCGTATCGATGCTATGGACAAGGCTGCCGAGATGAAGAACGGCAAGATATTCAACATGATCGTACTGGGCGGAATGCTCAAGGTTTGTCCTGTAGTAGGAACGGGTGGGGTAGAGAAGGCGCTTCGCAAGACACTTCCCGAACGCCATCACGGACTCATCCCCTTGAACATGCAGGCTCTCGAGGAGGGAGGAAAGATTATTGCTGAAGTGAAATAGCAATAGGATTTCCCACACTGTACTCAAAAGTAACGGCGCACCCTAACAGGATGCGCCGTTCATTGTATCTGTTGTTACAGAGCCTCGTCTTCCGGGCGTTCTAAGAGACGAGGTACATTGGGCAGGTGACGTTTCTTACGCAGATAGTTCTCCTTACGTCTTTCATAGTCCTGTTGATGCTTTTCAAGATAACCGTCGGCCATAGTATAAGCTACTCTTTGAATTTGGCATAAACAATGTTCAACTGTATCGGAGACAGCGGGTTGTCCTTACCACCAACAAGACGAGTGCTGGTAAGCGACATGTCGTGTTCAATACTTGTAATAGAACTGGTTGACGACGAACGAGTATAAGAAATAGGAACCAAGACTACTTTATCCCAGTTGGGATGATGGTCAGTCCATTGTGGATCTTGCTTTAATCCCTCTTCCTTTATGTTCCATAAAGAAGTAATAAGATTGGAAATATTGCTGAATGTATAGGTATTGTATGTCGAGGAATAGGTAGTATAGAATGATGTCTTAGAGTCAGGAAGCTTGTTCTTCTCAAAGAAAACGGTCAGACTGTCCTGTGGAAGCATTAGAATGGTTTGCGGAATGCCAAACATACGCTCGTCAGACGACAGGCTGTTTAGTCGCTGGAATGTAATTTTCGCTGCAAGCAACGAGTCGCTGGAGTGGTTAATACCTTGCCCGTCAATGTAAGATTTGATTTGGCTGACAGGTAATGACACCTGAGTGAACAGTCCTGCAGGTGATTTCAAATAGGTGCATCCGGTCTCGCTCGCAAGTCTGGAGATGGCTTCCTTGTCATTTGTTACACAGTTTGTCTGGAGTACTTCCTTTGTTCCGGCAAAAACAGCAGCGAGGTTGACAATACTGTCACGATGGACTTTATAGAATACGCGTAGTCCGATGTCAGATACATTAGCATGGAATCCATACCCATCGGCTACTTCAAAGAAGAAGCCGGGACAGACGTCGTGAGTGAATGAGTAAGAATTACGGAAACTTTTCTTGTTGTCGAAATACTGGCGGAGAAGGTAGGTGCCATAATTGTTATAAGTAGTTCCATTCTTGGCTGTGTAGGGACTGTTCAGCTGAATACGCACATGGGTTGTATAATTACTTGAAGTGCGTAGCGAGTCAGATTGGGTCAGGTTGTTGTATGAGAATACCTTGCCTTGGTTAATGGCATCATGACCAGTGCGAATCAGATTCTTTTCAAGCGGATTGAAATTGGAATAATAGAACTGGCCTTCTTCAATAGGCCGGTCAAGCTCAATGACTCTCATCTTCATCGCAGAAAGACTATCGGCTGGCTTAAACGGTGAACTGAAGAAAAGAGTGATGTCACAAGAATCAGCAGATACGCGATTGTCATATCTTCCGATGATGCTGTCTTCAGGAGCAATGTAAATATCCTCAACCACATGGAACTGAGTCGTAAACTCACTGGTCACGTCAGTGCCTGTTTCAGGATCCTTCACCTTGCCAAAATAACAAGAGTTACTCAGCGAGAGTACAGAGTCGGCAATAATGGTTTGGGTAGACACATTGAAAGTAGCTGTAGTCAAAGACAGTTTGTCGTTTTCTTCAGTAAGGGTCTGTCCGATGGTCAACGTGTCTTCGTCACAAGAAGAAATGGCCATGACCGCAAATGCGATCCCAGCCATATATTTTGTTTTCATATTAAAAAGCGTATTGAAATGGTTCTTTATGAAAAATACTCGATAAAAATACTTATTCATTGTCAGGATAAATCTGATCGTAGAATGATTCGTATGCATCACCGAAATCTTCAATGTAATCGAGTAGGGGAACGTTCTTTGTCTCAGCATAGCTTCGAAGGGAGGCATCAACGTTGTTCTCGGCTAAGATAACGCCGTCGCTGTAGTCAATGGCCAGTTTTCCTAACTCGAAGTAATCGAAGGAGTCTTTATAATCGACGAGCAACTCTGCTTTCGCATCGCGGAACTCTACACACCGCTTGAAGTTCTGGTCTAAGGGTGACTGCAGGTTGTTATTGAAAAGCGACGTGATGACTTTTGTGTCGGCAAACGACGGCTCGTCTTGATAGGCAGTCTTAATATAAAGAGGAACAACAGCACTCATCCATCCTTGACAATGAATGATGTCAGGCACCCAACGGAGTTTCTTGACGGTTTCAAGTACGCCACGAGCAAAGAAAATAGAACGCTCGCCATTATCGGGATAGTCCACGCCAGATTCGTCAACCGTCATTTGACGCTTGGAGAAATAATCGTCATTGTCAATGAAATATACCTGAACCCTTGCAGTGGGAATGCTTGCCACCTTGATGATTAGAGGATGGTCGGTATCGTCAATGATCAGGTTCATTCCAGACAGACGGATAACCTCATGCAACTGGCCGCGACGCTCATTGATATTTCCCCATTTTGGCATGAAGGTACGGATTTCGTGATTCCGCTCCTGCATTGCTTGGGGCAAAGCACGACCCATAATTGACAATGTGCTGTCAGGAACATAAGGGGCTATTTCCTGATTAATGAACAAAATTTTCTTTTTAGCCATCGCGTATTATTTGTAATTTCCTTGCAAAGATACGAAAAAAAACTCATTAAAACCTCATAAAAAGTGCGTTTTTAGGAAAAAGTGACATTTTATAGGCTTATTTTTAGTCTTTTTTTTCCTTGTTTCATAAAAATGTTGTTATTTTGCACTCTCAAATTAAATCAACTCAGTAAAGATGATGAAAGTATTTCACAAGATTGTGGATTTGCAGAACCAATTATTCGAAGACCGCAAGAATGGTATGACAATTGGATTGGTACCCACAATGGGAGCATTGCATGAAGGTCATGCATCACTCGTACGTCAGAGCGTTAAAGATAATGATGTGACGGTAGTATCGGTTTTTGTGAATCCTACACAGTTTAACGACAAGAACGACTTAAAAAACTATCCACGTAATCTCGATGCCGACTGTCAGTTGTTGGAGACGTGCAAGGCAGACTATGTCTTTGCTCCTGAAGTGGAAGAAATGTATCCTATCCCTGACACGCGAACATTTGAATTTCCCCCTGTCTCAACGGTAATGGAAGGTGCCCATCGTCCTGGTCACTTCAACGGTGTGTGTCAGGTGGTGAGCCGCTTGTTCTATATCGTGAAACCTCATCGTGTTTATTTGGGTGAAAAGGATTGGCAGCAGATTGTAGTGGTAAAAGCAATGGTCAAACAGCTTGGTTTAGACGTGAAGATTGTCGAGTGTCCGATAGTCCGGGATGAAGACGGTCTTGCACGAAGCAGTAGGAACACACTCCTCTCGCCCGATGAACGAGCCATTGCACCAAATATCTTTAAAGCTTTAAAAGAAGGGGTAAAGTATGCCAAGACTCATTCTGTAGCCGAAACTCACGACTATGTTTTCAACGAGGTGAATGCTGTTAAAGGGCTTGAAGTGGAGTATTTCTCTATTGTTGATGGCAACACCCTTCAGGATGTGGCACAATGGGATGACTCAGACTATATAGTAGGTTGCATTACTGTTTATTGTGGAAAGATTCCCGTTCGCCTAATTGATCACATTAAATTCAAGCAGATATGATGATAGAAGTCATGAAATCAAAGCTGCACTGTGTACAGGTGACAGAAGCCAATCTGAACTATATGGGCAGCATTACCATTGATGAAGATCTGATGGATGCCGCCAATATGATTCCTGGTGAGAAAGTCCAGGTCTTAGACAATAACAATGGTGAGCGCTTTGAAACATATATTATAAAAGGTGAAAGAGGTTCGGGATGTGTATGTCTGAACGGTGCTGCAGCACGAAGGGTGCAAGTAGGCGACACGGTGATTATCATCTCCTATGCCTTGATGGATTTCGAAGAAGCAAAATCCTTTAAGCCTACTGTCGTTTTTCCACAGGACAATCATCTCTGATATTAAAGGGAAAATGTAAAGGGAGAAGTGAAAAAGGAGAAGTGAAAAGTGATAAGTGAAAAGTGATAAGTGAAAAAGGAAAAATGAAAAGTGAAAAATTTGCTACCGCATAACGTTCAATATACATACAGCGGTAGCAAATTTTTCACTTTTCACTTTTCACTTTTCTCTCAGTATTTATAGTCGTTCAGCGACGAATTGCTTTAGCTGCTGGCCACGTAGACCTTTTTCAACGATAACACCTTGCTGGTCTACTATGATGGTCTGTGGAATGGCCTTTATTTGGAACAATTGTGCAGCCGATGACTGCCATCCGCGAAGGTCACTCAGTTGTGGCCATTGCATATTCATGGCCTTGACGGCCTGTTCCCAACGCTCTTTGTCGTCGTCTAACGAGATGCCAATGATGGCAAGTCCCTTTGATTGAAATTCCTTGTAAAGGTCGACCATGTTAGGCATTTCCTGACGACATGGTCCACACCACGATGCCCAAAAGTCTATGACGGTGAGTTTATTCTCCCGAATAATGCTCATTACGCTTGTCTCTTTTCCATCAAGGTCGGGCAGGAAGAAGTCCTCTATATGAGCGCCTTTATCTGTGTTTTTTGCGCTTTTCAGCGTTTCAACCAATCTTTTTATAGCAATACGTTCTTTAAATTGGGCGGGCATCTTCTCAATAAGCGACATGCGGCGCGAGGCAGTGAAGTAGTTGTCGTCCTCGAAGTGGGTAACGACAAAGTATCCCATCTCGTTACCAATATTCTGCTCGGCCGTTTGTAAGATTTCTTCAATCATCTCCTTTTCCAGACTCTGCAATTGAAGCATAACTTCTTCTGGAATATCCGATGAACCACCTGGTTGATAGACGGCTTGAATGGTCTTCTGCATCTTCTCGTTATACTGCGCTGTCTTTTCATTCAGCAACTGCCATGCTTCATTGGCCTCGGTTCCAGACACTTTGCATTCTTTCGCTGCTGTAGAGAGACTGACTTTTATCTCAGCTGGTTCAAGGAAGAAACTGATATTGACATCAGGCTGATTGGCTACATAAAGCACACACAGGGCAACAGAGTCAATATGTCCCTTCAGTTCGAACGCCCCATCGTTCACTACAACTTTCTGAAGTGGAGTGTTGGCGTTCAAGTCCGTTGTTAGTATCAGCGTGTCTCCATTTTCCAACCCATTGGTTGTTCCGGTGATGACATAGTCAGAGTTCTGACATGACAGCAACATGGCCAGCGAGATGAAGAGGGTAGTCAGGAAAATAACTGGTTTCTTCATTTATACAAGATATTGGTCACTAATACTTTCATTGTTGATGACGCGACGGATGGTCTCGGCAAACATGTCGGCCACCGAAATCTGTTTAACTTTCGCACAGCGTTGTGTATAGGGGATAGAGTCGGTGAAGACGATCTCGGTCAGGGCCGATTCCTGCACGCGGTCGCTGGCAGGACCGCTCATTACGCAGTGAGAGGCACATGCCCTGACGCTTTTCGCTCCGCACGAAATCATCAGGTCGGCTGCTTTGGTGATGGTGCCGGCCGTGTCGACCATGTCATCAATAATGACGACATTTTTCCCTTCAACCTCACCAATAATTTGAATTGATTCTACAACGTTGGCTCGTGCACGCGTCTTGTTGCAAAGCACTAATGGACACCCCAGGTACTTGGCATAGGCATTGGCACGCTTAGAGCCACCAACATCGGGCGAAGCAATGACAAGGTTGTCAAGCTGCAAAGTCTGCAAGTAGGGTAGGAGAACCCCAGAAGCATATAAATGATCAACGGGCACATTAAAGAAACCTTGAATCTGGTCGGCATGCAGATCCATCGTAATCACACGGTTCACTCCCGCTACGCTCAGCAAGTCGGCAACGAGCTTTGCACCGATACTAACACGCGGTTTGTCCTTGCGGTCTTGACGGGCCCATCCGAAATATGGCATTACTGCATTGATGCTCCGAGCTGATGCGCGTTTTGCCGCATCAATCATCAGGAGCAATTCCATCAAGTTGTCAGAATTGGGGAATGTGCTCTGTACAAGGAAGATATCACGTCCACGGATAGATTCCTCATAACTGACGGCAAATTCTCCATCGGAGAATTTTGTCATTTGAAGCTTGCCCAACGGACAACCTAAACTTTGACAGATTTTTTCTGCCAGATATCTCGTGGCTGTGCCCGAGAAAACCATGAAAGAGTTATTTGTACCCATATTATGTAGTTTGTAAAAATCTCTTTTTATGCTAAAGCCTTACGCAGCTTTTGGAAGTGAGCAAGCAGACCTTTGAAGTCGATTTCATGGTGGATGTTAAAACGATTCCAGAGGTCGCCACAGATGACTACACCGCCAAATCCGAGTTCTTTGGCAACGTTCAGGTTGTCAAGGTTCATACCACCCATAGCGTAGACTTTACGGTCAATAAGCCCCTTACGCGACGCTTCCTCCATTTCGTTCATGGTCAGCGATTGCTTGTCAGCAAGATTCGTCTGACTGTTAAATAGAGATTTCAGGAAGACGTAGTCTGTTTTGCGTTTAGCCTCCTTCAATTCACTGATACTACGACATGTGCAACTTATCGAGCCTCTATAGTCCGATGGAATATCTGCATCGGCATGGTCCAAGTGAATGCCCTTCAGCTTGTATTCTTCTTTTAGGTAGAAATGGTCGTGAACCATGATGCGCTTATGAAAGTCATCGGGTATCAATGAGAGCAAGCGCTCTGAGAATATCGGCTCGGATTGCGGTTTGTATAGATGAAGAATGTCCAGCCCTTCCTCAAAAAGGGTGGTCAGTATTTTATCTTCTTCCACAAAGAATGTGGTTTGTGTCAACACAATCAGTTTCATTCTTACAACATTGTTTAGTTAAAGAAATTCCACGACACACCGAAATGCATGATAGAGTTGTTCATTGGATAGTGAGGCGTAAGGAAACTCATACGGTGCATAGAGGTGCCTGTGATGTTCGACATCATCAGGAAGAAGCGAGCATGTTTCAGATGCAAGTTGGCATATACATCGACGAAGGGCTGGTTGCCCAGTTTCACTCGGCTGTCGGCATTCTGCTGGATAGCAAACTGATTGACTACGGGACAGAAGTCGGGGGCCTCATATTCGGTGAAATAAGTCGCAGCGGCTCCCAGTTCTACGGTGAGCACGCCAGCGTACTTGAATTTCAGATACAGATTTGAGAACACATTCAACAGCGGCAGTGGCAAGGCTTCTTTGCTCGACGACGACTGATAGGTCACGATGTTGTCCCAGTGCAAGGGACCAAGCGACAATGGCTGCTCCAGTTGTGCGGTCAGGACATTGATGTTGCTGCTTTGCTGTATCACCTGGGCATTCATCATCGTGCGTCCCTTGGTATCGGCATCGTACGACATGCCAAGGTAGGTGTAGTTCTGTATCTCCTCCAATCCTATGCGCAACTTTGTATGGGTCTTTTCGTAGCTGAATAATCCTTCGGCACGGGTGCGGGTGGTCATAGACAGCCCGTCGTTGTCCCACCAGATATGCTTGGAATGGAAATGCCGGAAGAGGAAGTCGGGATTTAACCGGTAGAAGTAGCCCTTGGCTGCGAGCCTTACGGTGTCTCCTAACAAGGGGAAGTTCAGGTCGGTTTGTGCGTCAATCTTCAATTGTCCGGCATCCTCGCCTGCCATCCATACTTCGCCCATCAGTTCGTAGTGCAAAGTCTGTCCTTGGGTCTTCGACAGTTTTCCACCGATGGAAATGTTGTGTTCTGTCCAGCGTCTTGACACGGCGGTGTCTGTCTTCTCGATATCTGCCATGTCATAGCGGCGTAGCTGGTGGGTGGCAAATGCCTTCACTCCTGCTTTCGCCCACTTGTTGAACCCCTCCAGCAGACCTATGGCAAGTGTATTCTTCAGGTTTAAGTGCTTGAGCTTGTCGTTGATAGAGTCGTTCGCTAATCCTTGTGGCCCTAAATTATAATAGGTTTTCTCATAATAATTAGTGGGAGTCACATAAGCAAGATAGTCATGGTCGAAGTGGTCGAATTCTAATGTGTGGATGAAGCTGGTGACGGGGACGAACTCTTTTTTCATTAAATCGTTAATAGAGTCTTGCTTTGCCTCTGCTGCCATCAGACTGTCGGCCATCGCTGCCGAAGTGACACTGATACGGGTACTGTCGACTAAGGTAGTGTCGGATGACAGCGACGCAGGCTCATTGCCTACAATCATGGCATTGTCTGGGCGACCTTTGGGAGTGTCGTCTTTGTCGTCGAGCCGGCCTTTGACTAACTGTTTCTTGTTATTGCTGTTTTTTCCTTCTTGTTCTTGCTTTGACTTTCTTGCAAATTCTCGCGCTTTGATTTCTTCTTCAGTCATCATCACTTCCCGATAGAAACCTACATTGTATCTGTGAGTGAGGAAGAAATGCAGGTTGTGGTCGCGATTCCAATTCTGCGACAGGACCGTGGGAATCTCATTTTCAGCATACGACTGCCCTTGTCCTGCCAGTTCAGGGTGGGTAATGTAGTTGTCGTCAGTAATGCCACCATTCTCGGTTGCTTTCTGATGGTTGGTCGAGAAGATGACATGAGCCTGATAATGGTCTCCCAGGTAAGAGCCATAGAGCGTTGAGCAGAAGTGTGAATTGCTCTGGTTCTGGTAATAGCCACGGGCGTAGGCATAGTTCAAGTCGAAACCAATGCCTACGCGTTTACCGGCGTTGACGGCAAATTTCACGTCGAGGTGGTCTTCGCCCGTGTTCTTGTCGCCACAATTGTCGTACCAGAGGTTGGTGATAGGCGACAGGGTGTTGGTAAAATGATGATCTTCCGGCCGTTTGTTCACATAGCTATATGCCTCAATCAGAGGAAAATAGCTTTGTACTGGTCTGTCGATGAAGATGCGATTCTGACGGGCTGAATAGTTGTTTCCTAATGTGTTATACTCGCCATGCAATCCCGTATTCATCGTGGCAAGAGGAAAGAGATGGGGAATCGTGTCGACTTCCGACGGACGAATATCACCAAACTTGTTGTCAACAGTCCAGACGTAGATGCCTTTGGGTATGACTTTCGCTTTTGCCGTAGAGTCTTTGCTGTGTGGGTTGAAGTTGCCATTGCGGTCATTGGCGGAATTCATTCCTGCGACATTGTTGCCAGATTCGTCGTAAACCTGAGCATAAGCACTGAAAATGCCTATGATAGTAAGAAGTGTTGCGATGAGTGTCCTTTGCATTTCCACTATTTCAATGACTCGTTCAGAGCTTTAATATTCTGAGTGTCAGTTCAATGAACTTTGGTATAGAGGCTGCTATCAGAATGTAGATGGCGGTATCGCGGTCATAAGTGAAATATAACACCATGCCAAGTACCGCACCAACCATGAAAATCATATTGAGCCAAAAACGAAGCACACGGAAACGGCCTTCGTCACGAAACGGAGTAAGATTGCTGTGACGTGAGTGCCGTTTCAATGCTTCATCTGCAATAGCGTTCATTTCGTCCCGTGTCATATCTTTGGGCTTAGCGGGTCAACAGCTGCTCAATCTTTGTGAACAGATAATCTTTACGGTCAATGGTCTTCCGCCTGAACTTACCGCTTACTCGGGCAAGCTTCGTCTGTTTCTTGTTCAGACCATAGCGGTCGGTAATCCATTCTTCAGCCTGATAGGTCTGAGGGTCTCGTTCTTCATCATAAAGATAATAGATGCGAGTCATCTTAATTGTTGCTTCGCCTTCACCACATTCTGCTATCAGATGATAGAACAGGCGTGTGCGATCAAGACTTAGCGGCTTGTTCTTGAAAACCAACCACTCTTGGTAACTGCCAACTACCTGGTTGTGAGTCTCTTTGTCATCAAGAACAATGCGGCTCTGCTCAAACTGATTGGCTTCCTTGGTTAATTTCGTAAAATAATCGACAATCAGTTCGTGTATCTGCTGCTTGCTTTTACCGGGTGCCTTAATCGTTGTCTGGAAAGTAACCTTGCCGTCGACTACGGGCACGGCACCACTGAGATATTTCTGATCGGGATTCTGAACGATATTGTTTCCGTTGTTTTCGGGCATCTCCCATGTGTTGTCCTGAGCCTGCAAATACAAAGGCAGGAAAGCTATCAATGCAATCAGCGTTTTTTTCATTTTTTCTTTGTTTTTGAAATAATTGATGCAAAGGTACGAAATTATTTCTTTTCCTGCAAAAACTACATGCTTTTTCTTCTTCTTAACCCCAAAAAAGTGATGGAAAATGACGGGTGTTTTTGGATGAGCATGCTGCTTTGGGGTACGAACAGGGCTCCTTGGCAGTACAAATGCGGCTGATTATGGGTACAAAGACGTATTGCCCGAGGTTTTTGCTTGTAAGCAAAAGACCTTTTGCTTGTAGCCAAAAGATCATTCGCTTATAAGCAAAAAGCCTTTCGCTTGTAAGCAAAAGACTTTCTGTATAATTTAATGAATGGTTCAATGTGTAGGGATAAACGTCAAAAAATCAATAATGAAAGCAGGTAGGCTATAATCGTTGATACTGACACGCAAATCAAGCCGGGCATCATGAACGAGTGGTTCAGCAGATATTTACCGATTACGGTGGTTCCGGTACGGTCGAAGTTCACTGTGGCAATGTCAGAGGGATAGTTGGGAATGAAGAAATAGCCATAAACGGAAGGCAGTACACCCAGCAGTACCGGCCCGGGAATGCCTAACTTGTAGGCCAGAGGAAGCATCGCCACAACAACTGCTCCCTGAGAATTGATGAGGACTGACACCATGAAGAACACTATGGCAATGCTCCAAGGATATTCCTTGACGATGTCTTCGAGCATCACTTGAATCTCTGCCATGTAGTTTGAGAAATAGGTATCGGCCAGCCAAGCGATGCCGTAGATGGCCACAACAGCCACCATACCGCTCTGCCACACTGGGCCAGCCACTGCCTTCTTGGGTTTGGCCTTGCAGAAAATGATCATCAAGGCGGCTGCCGTAATCATGACAATCTGGATGACCAGGTTCATTTTCAGGTCGACCATTCCTTTCTCCGTGAATCCTTCGGCAACCACACCGGCCTTGGCTAATTCTTGGGCCGTAATGGTCACACCGCTGATAAGCGTCAGATCGCCTGCGCCTTTGACGGCCTTAACGGTGCTATACGATGGAAGCAGCTCGGGGGCTGCTGCAAAAATCACGATGACGACGAGGGCTGCCAGAAAGATAAACACGGCATTCTTGGCCGACTGAGGTATCTCCTTGTCAAGCGTTGTAGCAGAATTGCCGTAGATGATGTATTTGTACTGTTCGGGGTCTTTCAGCTTTGCCTGGAACTGCGGGTCCTTGTCAAGGTCGAGTCCGCGGTGATAGCTGGCTGTAGCGGCTGCCATCAGTCCACAGATACATGCAGGTATCGACACCATGAGTACTCTGGGTATGGTGATGTCGAAGCCGTTTGCATTAGAGATGGTAACGAATGCCACAACTGCAGCGGCAATAGGAGAACAGGTGATACCTACCTGCGAAGCGATAGACGCCACGCCACACGGACGCTCCGGACGGATGCCTTTTTTCAATGCAATGTCACAGATGATAGGCATCAGCGTATAGACAACGTGGCCTGTTCCGACAAGGACGGTGAGGAAGAACGTACACAGCGGTGCAAGGAAAGTGATGCGGTCGGGATGCTTGCGCAACAATCTCTCGGCAATCTGAATAAGCCAGTCCATGCCACCTGATGCCTGCATGATACCGGCACAGGTCACGGCTGCGATGATAATGTAGATAACGTCGGTTGGCGGTGAGCCGGGCTTGAGGCCGAAACCAAACACCAACAATGCAAGTCCGATGCCAGAAATGGCACCCAGGGCCAGAGATCCGTAACGCGATCCCACCCACAGTGCACCGAGAACGATGCACAATTGAACAATCATTGTAATAGTAATCATAGCTGTTTTTTGTAAGTTATTGGTTAGTTTCTCTTTTCTTTTATCAACCCGTGTCTATAAGCACGGAGCAAGTCTTTGAGTTCGTCAATCTGCTCACGCAGTTCTTCCCCTTTGTCAGTGTCGGCTACCAACATGCGGTGAGTAGACATTTCCACAATCTGCGTGGTCGACTTGATGTCTGTACCGCGGTTGATGGCATCTTGGGTACTTGTGAACGGCTCGTGCTGAACCAACTGGAATCCACGGCTGTGATAAATGAGCGTGTATCCGGCAATGCCGGTTTCATTATGGTAGGCCTCGGAAAAGCCACCATCGATGACCATGAGCCGTCCGCCAGCTTTGATGGGATTCTCGCCTTTGGAAGCATGAACGGGCACATGTCCGTTGATGATATGCCTGTTCTTGCCTTTTACTCCAAAGGCATCGAGAATATAGTCGCACACTTCCTCAGAGTCACGCAGAGTGAAATAATTGCCTTTCTCCTCCTTGTAGGTAGCCTTGTCCTGAAGGAAGTAACGCTCAAAGGTGGCCATCTTCGATTTGTCGAAGAGTGGAGAGTCTTTTCCGCACCACAAATATAAGAAGTAATCGCGTGCGTATGAACGTAGCTCGGCAGGGGTGTCGCTTTGGAAAGAGACACGAATCAACTGGTCGATGTGTTCTAACAAGGCTTTTCCCTGATACGACTGTCCCATGATTTCTACCTCTTTCAACGTTCCATCGTCGTTGAGGGGAATAGAGGCATGGAAGAGTAGATTCTGATTGCACACTGCATACATGCTGCCATGTCCTAACAGTGTGCGCAGATGCTTGCGCAGCTTTTCAGATACCCTGAACGAATGGTGCAGTTTTTTCATCAAGTCGGCTTCTTCGGGCGTCAGCGCATTGGGGTCATTGGGATTTACGGTGGGGAAGTAACATGATTTCATTGAATAGCTGTTTCCGTCAATAAGGCAAGTCTGCTTCTCAAAATCAATGCTTCCCAGCAAACAACGGTCTTTCATCTGCCATTCGTCCCGTCTGGTAAAAATCTGTCCTTCGGTCTTGAATTGAAGCACGGCTATGGCTTTGTGCATCTTGGCAGTCAGTTGTCGGGTCTTTTCATCCATTTTCGCCCCTTTGAGCAATTTAGGCATGAATTCCTCGCACGGATCGTCGCCGTAGGTGTCGAGAGCGAACGTTGCCAACGGCAGCAGGTTGATGCCGTAGCCTTCTTCGAGCGTAACCAGATTGGCATAACGCAGTGACAGCCGCAGTACATTGCAGATACAAGCATCGTTGCCTGCTGCCGCACCCATCCAGAGAATGTCGTGATTACCCCATTGTATGTCCCACGACTGGTAGCGTCGTAGCGTATCAAGTATAAGATGAGCCCCCGGCCCTCTGTCAAAGATGTCGCCAAGTATGTGCAACTGGTCAATAATCAGCCTCTGAATGACATTGCAAATGGCGACGATAAACGCATCGGCACGCCCCGTCGATATGATGGTGTCTACAATCACTGCCACGTAGGCTGCCTTGTCTTGGTCGTCGCTGCGCTCATGAAGTAGTTCTTCAATGATGTAACCAAACTCGGAAGGCAGTGTCTTCCTGACTTTCGAGCGGGTGTATTTGCTTGAAACGTCACGGCATACTCGTACCAGTTGATGGATGGTGATATGATACCAGTCGTCAATGTCCTCCTCTTGTGCCTTGATGAGTTCCAGCTTTTGCTCAGGATAGTAGATCAAGGTGCATAGTTCTCGTTTCTCTGTCTCCCTAATGGTCGTGCCGAATATCTCCGATACTTTGCGCTTGATGTTGCCCGATGCATTTTTCAGCACGTGAATAAAAGCCTCGTGTTCGCCATGCAGGTCGGCAAGGAAGTGCTCGGTGCCTTTCGGCAGGTTCAGTATGGCTTCGAGATTAATGATTTCACGTGCAGCATCAGCTACCGTGGGGAAGGTATTTGAAAGCAAATGCAGGTATCTTTCGTCAGTAGTCATATTTTTAGGTGTTTGATAATTAAATTGTGTATATGTCTGGTCTGCCGGTCGTCAATTGGAGCAACAGGCATAAACCCTTCGTCGAGCAATGTTTCATATTTTGCTATTGCCAGCAGACGTGATAGAAGTAAGGTTCTTTTCTTGTCTAATTCGCCCAATAGTTTCCCTTCGTCTAAAGTGGGATTGATCAAGGCTTGATGAAGCTGCACTATACGACACAGCGATAGTGAACCTTCTCTGATTTCTTCTTCTATGGTGTCAAGAAGAGCTGGGAGTGAAAGACTCGTTTGTAGTTCAGGCATAGCATAGCTGTCAGGTAAGTATGTCTTGATGCTTGAGGGGTCAATTGCTGTGGACAATACTCCAAGGAGTTTCATGCCCTTTCTAAGTATACTGATGACTCCTTCATAATAGGCATAGACATGCAACTGGCGCCAGTTAGGCGAGCTGACTTCTACATTTACGTCGGCCCATTGTTTGTCACCCATCAAACCAACCTTGAGAAGCGTAAAAAGCATTTCCTGTGTCGGCTCGTCCATCAGTTCACGGACGTTGGAATCCATCACGCGTTGGTAGATTCCTGTCATGGAAAGGGCCGTCTCTTGAACAGAGATGGTACGGGTAATGATGGGATTGCGCACTTCTTCGACACGTTGAAATCCAAGACTGGCCAGTCGTTCTTGCTCCATGGGACTCCTCGCTATGACGACATAAGCCTTCACTGCGACCTCCTCTCCATGGGGTGTTACAACCGTTCGGGCATGCTTAGACAAGGTTTTTGACTTCACGTTCCCATGTATATGGATGATGTCTGGCTGCCATTCATCAGCGATGCTTGCTATGTCGTGGTTGTCGGCGGCAGTCTTCGTCTCCACCTTTCCTTCCATAGCCGACGACAGAACGCTGACATAGTGTGCCAGCAGAGCGTTGTCGTGAGGATATACGTGGAGCGTCTTCATGGGAGAGGGCTATTTTCTGGTGAAGTCGTATTTGTCGGACATCATGTAGCGTAATCTGAAATAAAGATAATGCCAGATGGTGCCAATGTCGAGTGCAGGCAATTTCCAGAAGGCAATGTGCTCGCCATATTTTTTAGTCAACAGTAAGCATAGGAATGCATGAATGCCCAGTAATATGAGCAAACATGATGCTGAGATTATGATGGCAATGATGTTGTGATTGAGAAAAGACAGGCCAATTGCAATGATCATGCCAATATAGAGGATATGGATCAACAACTGATGAAGAACAAACAGAAATCTGGGGAAGAAAGTCCTTTTCAAATGACTTCGTGTCTGCATGTAATATAGTTGCTGATTTGTCCATGACTTAACCGATGGCTCTTCTTGCTCTATCCTGCTTTCAGGTGTATTCATCACGGCAATACGTTTCCAATCAGTTTCGTTGACCAGAAAGTCGTACTCGCCACGCAAGAATCTCAGGTTCTTAAGAAAACCGTTGCGCTGCATGAATGCTGTTTTTCGTATTGCAAGGCAAGCTCCGTCATAACGATAGGGGTGTTTTCCTTGGCGCCAGAAAGTCAGCATGCGCATATAAGAATAGTGCGCTTTCGTCCCTTTCTCAAACACTGTATATCCACAGACAACATCGGTCTCGGCTGTCATGGATTTAACCAGTTCGTCAAGCCATGTTGCACTTGTTGGATGGCAATTAGCTTCAGTGAAGACAATCCACTCGTGTTTTGCCGCTTTCACTCCAATAGTCAGTGCGAGCTTACAACGGCTAACGTAATGGCTTGACGATGGGATGTAGGTCGTGTACAAATGAGGATACTGTTCTTTCAGTTGGTTCAACACTTCCTCTGTTTGGTCTGTGGACGATTCGTCGACAACAATCACCTCAAATCCTGGGGCATACTGCGTGTTCAACAGTGACGGCAGGTTCCGCTGAAGTTCCTCCGACTGATCGTGAGTCGCCACGACAATTGAAATTGTCGGCCTGTTGATAGTGTTTGATGTATTGGTGACTGTCATTTATCCGTTCAGAACTCTGTGAATGAAAGTGGCATCAGTTGGCGGATACCGTTAATGACGAAAATCTTTTCTTTACCATAAAGCAGGATGCGCACGGGATGCTTGAAGCGGGTCTCGGTCTCGATGATTACTTGTCGGCAGATACCACAGGGAGAGACTGGAGAAGTGGTTAGCTCACCATCAGTTCCGCGTGCGGCGATGGCTAAGCAAACCACAGGCACGTCCGGATATTTGGCACCTGCGGCAAAGATGGCTGTGCGTTCGGCACAGAGACCTGCTGGAAATGCGGCATTCTCTTGGTTGCATCCGATGATTAGTTCTCCATTCGCAAGTTCTATGGCAGCTCCTACATGGAAGTGGGAATAACAAGCGTATGAACGACCGGTTGCCTCGATAGCCATTTCAATCAGCTTGTGTTCATTGTCATTGAGGTCTTCAAGTTGGCACTCAATAATTTTGGATTTTAGTTCAAACTCTTTCATAATTTGTCTTTCAAATATTTACCTGTTATGCTTTTGGGACAGTTGCAGACCTGCTCAGGTGTTCCTGCCACAACGAGATTTCCACCACGGTCGCCTCCGTCAGGGCCTAAGTCTATGACGTAGTCGGCACATTTGATAATATCCAGATTATGCTCAATTATTAAAACTGTATGTCCACGTTGAATCAGCGAGTCGAATGAATGAAGCAAGCGACGTATATCATGAAAGTGCAGTCCCGTAGTCGGTTCGTCAAAAATGAAGATGGAAGGCTCTTGGCGCTCCTGTCCGATGAAATAAGCCAGTTTTACTCTTTGGTTTTCTCCACCAGACAGCGTAGAAGCACTTTGTCCAAGTTTGACATAGCCAAGTCCTACGTCCTCAAGAGGCTTAAGCCGATTAACTATAACACGCTGGTTATGAGCCGAGAAAAACTCAATGGCTTCACTAATAGTCATGTTAAGAACGTCATCAATATTCTTTCCCTCAAAGCGCACGTCAAGTATGTCGTGTTTGAAACGATGCCCATGACAGGCTTCGCAGGTGAGTACGAGGTCGGCCATGAACTGCATTTCAACCGTAATGGTGCCTGCACCCTTGCATTCGTCGCACCGGCCACCGTCGGTGTTGAATGAGAAATACTGAGGGGTGAAGCCCATCTGCTGCGACAGGGGCTGTTCTGCAAATAGGTCACGTATGGCATCATAGGCTCTCACGTAGGTAGCTGGATTTGAACGGCTGCTTCTCCCTATGGGATTCTGGTCGACAAATTCCACGTGTTTGATGGCATCGATGTCGCCCTCGAGTGCGGAAAATTCGCCAGGGAAATCGCACACTTCGCCAAGACGGCGTTTCAAGGCTGGATAGAAAATGCCTTTTATCAGCGATGACTTTCCACTTCCGCTGACGCCAGTAACCACTGTCATTACGTTGAGTGGAATTACGACATTCAAACCGCGCAGATTATTCATTCGTGCTCCTATGATGTCAATATGCCTGTTCCATGGACGACGAGAGGGTGGGGTAGGGATGGTCTCCTCGTGAAGCAGATAGCGCAAGGTGTAGCCGTTACCAGATACAGACTGACCACCTTTAGGCACCTCGCCGGCATAGACAATCTCACCGCCTAATCGACCTGCATCAAGTCCTACATCAATCATATAGTCGGCTTCACGAATTATTTCCTCGTCATGCTCGACTACAACGACGGTGTTTCCTAAAGCCTGTAACTCACGAAGGACATGAATCAGTCGGTTGGTGTCTCGTGAATGCAATCCGATAGAAGGCTCATCAAGAACATAGAGAGAACCTACAAGCGACGAACCGAGCGATGTGCATAGATTGATACGTTGGCTTTCACCACCTGAAAGAGTATTCGACATACGGTTGAGCGTAAGATACCCAAGTCCCACATCTAAAAGGAATTGTAGGCGTGAACGTATTTCATTGATTAACCGTTTTCCAACTTCAGCATCGTATGAATTTAAATTCAAATGAGCGAACCATTCAGCGAGTCTGACTACTGGCATCTGTACCAAGTCGGTAATGCTTCGACCGTCAATCTTTACGTATTCGGCTTCTTTTTTTAGTCGAGTACCATGACATGCTGGACAGATGGTCTTTCCACGATAGCGACTCAGCATCACGCGATACTGGATTTTGTATTGATTCTCCGAGACCATACGGAAGAAAGCATCAATGCTGACTTGGTCGTGGATGTCGCGCTTCAAATCACTTGGGAGACCATGCCACAACCAGTCCTTATGTTTCTGGGAGAGATTATAGTAAGGCTCAAAAATGGGGAAATCATCCATAGCTGCCCGCCGACAGAACTCTTCCTTCCACATGCCCATCTTCTCGCCATGCCAGCAAACGACGCAACCATCGTAAACCGATAATGACGTATTGGGTATTACCAAGTGCTCATCTATGCCAATGACTTTGCCAAATCCTTGACACTTAGGGCATGCACCAGCAGGGGAGTTGAATGAAAACATCTGGTCGGAGGGCTCTTCGAAGGTAATTCCATCGGCCTCATAATGCATGGAGAAGTCGTAGCAAATGTTCGATGGAAGAAACATCAGTCTGCATTCTCCGTGCCCTTCATAGAACGCGGTTTCTGCTGAGTCTGTCAGTCGTGCAACATTGTCTTTTGACATGTTGACAGTCATTCGGTCGATGACAAGGAACACAGGTTCATCTTTTGTCTCATGCTGATTGTCCAGAAAATCGTCGATTCTCTTCATTTCGCCATTGACAAAGATACGTGCGTAGCCCTGGATAATATATTTTTTCAGCTGTTGCTCAAGTGTGATACCATCGCGAAGTTGTACAGGCGACATGACAACGAATTTGGTGCCGGCCGAATATTCGAGCATTTTATGAACAATATCCTCTGTTGAGTGGCGTTTCACTTCCACTCCACTTATAGGAGAGTAGGTGTGGCCTATTCGAGCATATAGCAGCCGTAGGTATTCATAGATTTCAGTTGAGGTGCCCACGGTGCTTCGCGGATTCCGTGCAATGACCTTCTGCTCAATGGCGATAGCAGGCGGAATGCCACGGATAAAGTCGCATTCAGGCTTGTTCATGCGTCCAAGGAATTGGCGGGCATAGCTCGAAAGACTTTCAACATAGCGTCGTTGGCCTTCAGCATAAAGCGTGTCGAAAGCCAGCGACGACTTGCCACTGCCAGAAACACCCGTAATGACGATGAACTGGTTGAGGGGCAGACGGACGTCTACGTTCTTCAGGTTATTAACCCGTGCTCCCTTGATTTCTATGAATTGATTGTTCATTTATTTGAATGCGACGACATTCTCCAGGCTTTCGTCTAAATAAAACGTCTGCCATAGTGTGTCGCCTTGATAAACATAGTTCATACGTAGCAGATACAGCATGCGACCTGAAGTGCTGACAGGGTAGGGGATAGGTCGTTTGAACAACTCGTGTTCCCTGGTTTGCATTACCTTGACAAGCGAATCACCAATGACCTTTGTCGAGTCAAAACGAACAAAGTCGCGCTTACGGATTGCGTCGGGATCCTTTGCATAAGCCTCGATAAAATCGCCAACCACTGTCTCGGCTTTGTGTTTTTGGCCGCATGATGTAAACATGAGCAAAATAACCGTTACACCTATTATTATATATATATGTCTCATCCTTAAAGTTTCTTCAGTACCAGCAACAGGTGATCCCAAACCATCTGTACGGTAGGAATGTGCAGACGCTCATCGGGGGTATGAACGAAGCGCAGGGTGGGGCCGAATGACACCATATCAAGGTCGGGATAGCGTTCTGAGAACAGGCCACACTCCAATCCTGCATGAATACCCCTGACGACTGGCTCCTTGCCAAACAGCTCTTTGTAGCATTCAACCACCGTATCTCGCAGGCGGCTATCTGCTTTCATCTTCCATGCGGGATAGCCGTCGCTCGACCACGCTTCGGCACCAGCCAGTTCGAAGGTTGCTCGTATAGTGGCGCACATGTTGTCAAGATTCGACATGACGTTGGAGCGCTGCGACGAAAGAATAGTGATTTCGCTCTCCGTAGTGTTTATGGCGGCAATATTGCTCGATGTCTCGACCATACCTTTCAGTTCGGGATCCTGACAGATAGCGTAGATACCGTTGTCGATGGCTTGAAGGGCGGTGATGAAACGGCATGCTACGCCAGGCTCGATAACCGGCTCGGCATCGGTGCTCTCCATCGTCCAGACCATCTGGGTGTCGGTTACATGAAATTCGTCCTCGACCTTGGCGGCAAAGACGTTCCAGTCGGCTTTCACATTTTCTTTCACGGAGTTAGGTACGGCGATGACAAAAGAACCGTCGCGTGGAATGGCATTATGCAACTTGCCTGATTGGAACTGTGCAAGCTCCATGCCCTCGTAGCGCTTCATTGTCTGATATAGGAAGCGACCTAAGAGCTTGATGGCGTTGGCACGCTTCTTGTTGATGTCGTCACCAGAGTGACCACCCGTGAGGCCTTTCAGTTGGGCACGTAAGAAGAATTGGCCTGTACGTGGCTCCTGGCGCTTGAAAGTGAACTTTGCCTGTGTGTTGCGACCGCCGGCACATGACACAAAAATCTCGCCCTCGTCCTCAGAGTCGAGATTGATCAGATAGTCGCCTGTCATAAAACCTGCTTTCATACCTTCGGCACCAGAGAGCCCAGTCTCCTCGTCGCGGGTGAAGACGCACTCTATGGGACCATGTTCAATGTCGTCAGACGCAAGAATAGCCAACTCGATTGCACAACCTATTCCATCATCGGCACCAAGTGTTGTACCCTCGGCCGTCAGCCATTCACCGTCAATGTATGTCTTGATGGAATCTTCGTCGAAGTTGAACTCGACATCAACCAACTTGTCACATACCATGTCCATGTGGCTCTGGAGAATAACTGTCTTTCGGTTCTCATAACCTGGTGTGGCCGGCTTGCGAATAAGCACGTTGCCGGTTTCATCGACTTTCGTTTCCAATTCATGGCTCTCGCCCCACTTCTTCAGATATTCAATCATCTTCTCCTCGCGCTTAGATGGACGGGGAATTTCGTTAATCTTTGCAAACTGCTCGAATACAACGGCAGGTTTTAACTCTGTTTTATTCATTTTTCAATATTATTTAATGTTTAATTTTTACTGTTTAAGCTTATTTGCGTAACTTTGCACCGCAAAATTAATAAAAAATGACGGAACTTGTTCTATCAACCACGTTAATAATTGCTATCTCGATGGCATTTTTATGTATAAAGCTCCTTTTTCGCAAGAAAGGCGAGTTTACTTCACAACATATACATGATTCCGTAGCAATGAAAGAACGCGGAATTCACTGTGTGATTGACCAAGACAGGGAAATGAGAACTCCTGGCAAGTTTACCGTCAACGAGCATCGCAACAGACATTAAAAACTTATATTTTAAATCGTATGAAGAAGAATCTTATGATTGCAGTCGCACTTGCAGTGATGGTAAGTGCTTGTAACAAGCAAAGTCCAAAAATGGACGAACAGTCTACCGTTACCGCAGATGCCAGTGCACAAGGGGGAATTCGAATTGCATTTGTTGAAGTCGATTCGTTGATGACACAATTTGAATTTGCTAAGGAAAAGAGCAAGGAATTGGAAAAGAAGAGTCAGAATGCCCGCAACACGCTGACTCAGAAAAGCAATCAGCTGCAGGCTGCTGCCAACAACTTTCAGCAGAAGTTACAAAACAACGGCTTTGCAAGTCGTGAACAGGCTGAAAGCGTTCAGAATGCTTTGCAGCGTCAACAGAACGATCTTGCTGCCTTACAAGCTCGTTTAGAAAATGAGCTTTCACAAGAGACACAGAAATTCAACATGGCTCTGCGTGACTCTCTCAATAATTTTCTCCTCATTTATAATGTAGATAAGAAGTACGACTTGATTCTTGCAAAAAGTGGTGACAATCTTCTCTTGTCTAACAAGCAGCTCGACATTACTCAGGATGTCATCAACGGATTGAATAAACGATATAAAGGTGCTTCAAAGAAGAAATCTGACGAAAAGAAATAACTATCAGTTTAGCTCATTTCATTTTATAAATACTATATTAGGCATCCATTTCTTTTTGGATGCCTTTCTTATTAGCCGTACTTTATTTATCATAATACCAATTCTCATAGTAGTTCTGTAATCTTGATGCTCTTTCAGGGCTTTGTGTGTGCGAGTTTCCATAACTCGCGAAACTTGAATTACTTGATGTCAAATTCTGACTTGATTTATGTCAAAAAGATTGTGATTTAGTGTGTTTTAATAACAAAATGACAGGTTTTTGACAAAAAAGTTAATGATTTGTTTGTGGAATCAATTTAATTGTTTAACTTTGCAACCGCAAACGCAACTTATAGAATCAACAATCAATCATCCAAATCAATAAGTTTAACTCTTTAAAGGAAAAAAAGATTATGAATGCAGCTAAAGTTGTAGAAGATCTCAAACAGAGATTTCCCAATGAGCCGGAGTACATCCAGGCAGTGAGTCAAGTTCTTCCTACCATTGAGGAAGAGTACAACAAGCATCCTGAATTTGAAAAATCAAACCTCATTGAGCGTCTGTGTATTCCCGATCGCGTGCTCGAGTTCCGTGTGACTTGGGTCGACGACAAGGGCAACGTGCAGACAAATATGGGTTATCGCATACAGCACAACAACGCTATTGGCCCGTACAAAGGTGGTCTTCGTTATCACAAGAGCGTGAATCTGGGTATTCTGAAGTTCCTTGCCTTCGAGCAGACCTTCAAGAATTCGCTGACAACGCTGCCTATGGGTGGTGCCAAGGGTGGATCTGACTTCTCTCCCCGTGGTAAGAGCGACGCAGAGGTGATGCGTTTCTGCCAGGCTTTCATGAACGAGCTCTATCGTCACATCGGTCCCGATGAGGACGTTCCCGCTGGCGACATTGGTGTTGGTGGCCGTGAGGTTGGCTATCTGTTCGGACAGTATAAGAAGCTCACTCACCAGTTCCAGGGCGTGCTCACTGGTAAGGGCATCCCCTTCGGTGGCTCTCTTATTCGTCCCGAGGCAACTGGTTATGGTACCGTTTACTTCCTGACATCTATGCTTGCAACCCGCAACATTGAGCTGGCTGGTAAGAAAGTGCTGATTTCAGGTGCTGGTAATGTGGCTCAGTATGCCGCAGAGAAGTGTCTGCAGCTCGGTGCTACCGTGCTGACGATGTCCGATTCTGACGGTTACATCTACGATCCGGATGGTATCGACCGTGCTAAGCTCGACTATATCATGGAGCTGAAGAACGTTGAGCGCGGACGTATCAAGGAGTATGTCGAGGAGTATCCTACGGCTGTCTACCACGAGGGCATGCGTCCCTGGTACGAGAAAGCCGACATCGCCCTACCCTGCGCCACACAGAACGAAATCAACGGCGACGAGGCAGCTGCCCTCGTGAAGAACGGTGTCATCGCAGTTGCTGAAGGTGCCAACATGCCTTCACTGCCTGAGGCCATCAAGATTTTCCAGGATGCCAAGATTCTCTACTCTCCTGGTAAGGCATCTAATGCCGGTGGTGTGTCGGTCAGCGGTCTTGAGATGTCGCAGAACTCTGAGCGTCTGAGCTGGACGGCCAAGGAGGTCGATGACTATCTGAAGCGCATCATGAACGACATTCACGAGAACTGCGTGAAGTACGGTACTGAGAAGGATGGCTACATCAACTATGTGAAGGGTGCCAACGTGGCCGGTTTCATGAAGGTAGCCAAGGCTATGATGGCTCAGGGAATTGTTTAAGAAGTCTGATAGATATAGACGAGGAATTGCTACTGCTTTCATGTTCGGCATGATTGCAGTAGCAATTCTTTTTTACAAGGTGTGATCGAGAGAAT
>Ga0310695_10000265_pt1 | contig 139042 bp, 122 predicted proteins | sample RumenRJG_04DNA_FD_203882 | JGI IMG/M metagenome (GOLD analysis project Ga0310695, IMG submission 203882) | Bovine rumen microbial communities from Lethbridge, Alberta, Canada - RJG_04 (v2) (version 2) | ecosystem: Host-associated > Mammals > Digestive system > Stomach > Rumen | place: Canada...
TTCTCAAGTTTCCCTCTCCAGCAGGCCGGTTCCTCCTTCTTACAACAAAGGTAGGGAATCGGACCTTACTAAGCAAAAAATATTCTATCTTTTTCTTAGACGCTGCAAACTTAGAGTGATTTCTGTGATTTCTGTGTGAGATAAATATTAATTCCGTGTGAGATAAATATTAATTCTGTGTGAAACTAATCGCGGCGGAAGAGGTCGCGGGTATAGACCTTGGACTCTACGTCGTCGAGGACGGAATCGTAGCGGTTGGCGATGATGGCATCGCTCTGGGCCTTGAACTTGGCAAGGTCGTTCACCACAAGACTGCCGAAGAAGGTGGTGCCGTCCTGGAGGGTGGGCTCATAGATGATGACCGTGGCTCCCTTGGCCTTGATGCGCTTCATCACACCCTGGATGCTGCTCTGACGGAAATTGTCGGAGTTGGACTTCATGGTGAGACGGAAGACGCCGATGGTGACCTGCTTCTCCACGGCCTGATCGTAACGACTGCCGGTGGTGTAATCGTAATAGCCGGCCTTCTTCAGCACCTGGTCGGCAATGAAATCCTTACGGGTGCGGTTACTCTCGACAATGGCCGACATCATCTGCTGCGGTACATCCTCGTAGTTAGCCAACAGCTGCTTTGTGTCCTTGGGCAGACAGTAGCCACCATAGCCAAACGACGGGTTATTATAGTGCGTTCCGATACGCGGATCGAGTCCGATACCCTGAATAATAGCCTGGGAATCCAGTCCTTTTACCTCGGCATAGGTGTCGAGTTCGTTGAAATAGCTTACACGCAGGGCGAGGTAGGTATTGGCGAAGAGCTTCACGGCCTCGGCCTCTTTCATGCCCATGAAGAGAACGGGAATTCCTTTACTGGAGGAAGGAGGAAGGAGGAAGGAGGAAGGAGCGTTCTCGGGATGACCGATAGCGCCCTCTACGAGGAGGGAGGCGAAGGTTTCGGCAGCTTTCTTCATCTTCTCCACATCGGTAACCTTGCGGATGGCCTCGTTCTCTTCATTATAGCCGCTGATCTCCTTGGGATAGCCCACGATGATGCGCGAGGGATAGAGGTTGTCGTACAAGGCCTTGCTCTCACGAAGGAACTCGGGAGAGAAGAGGAGGTTGAACTGCTTGACTCCCTTCTGGGCGTACTTGAGGTACAGACTGCGACAGTAACCCACGGGGATGGTGCTCTTGATGACCATCACGGCATTGGGGTTCACGGAGAGGACCAAGTTGATGACATCCTCGATGTGATGGGTGTCGAAGAAGTTCCGCAAGGGGTCGTAGTTGGTGGGTGCGGCTATGATAACATAGTCGGCATCTTTGTAGGCCGCAGCACCATCGAGGGTGGCGGTGAGGTTGAGTTCCTTCTCGGCGAGATACTTCTCGATGTAGTCGTCCTGAATGGGGGAACGACGGTTGTTGATCATGTCAACCTTCTCGGGGATGACATCTACTGCTGTTACTTGATTGTGTTGGGAGAGTAATGTCGCTATGGATAGGCCGACATATCCCGTTCCTGCTACTGCTATTTTCATCTTTGAACTTTGAACTTTGAACTTTGAACTTTAACTTCGTTGACTTTTGTCACGACTCGGCCAAATTGATGCAAGCATCTTTGGCACTCGCTGCTCCAAAAGTTGAACTTTAATCGAGGGTGCACGACTCAATGTTTCTGAAGCCATTGAGGAAGTCACGGGCGGACATGCGTTTCTTGCCCGTGAGCTGGAGCTCCAGGAGTTCCAGGAGTTCGCCTTGCACAGCTACGTACAGATGTTTGTTCTCTTCCTTGAGTTTGCCTGTTACCAGACTGGTGGTGAGAGTGGTCTTGGCGGTTTTGAAGATCTTCAGGACCGTTCGCTTACCGTCTTCCGACACAAGGGTGGTCCATGCACCGGGATAGGGAGAAAGACCGCGGATGAAATCGTATACCTGCTTGGCCGACTGCTCCCAGTTGATCTCGCAGGTCTCCTTGAAGATCTTCGGGGCGGGATGGAGCACCTTGTTCGTGTTGTCTTCCTGCGAGAGCTGTTCCTGAGCGATAGTGTTCACCTCACCGTCATGATCGATGATCAGGTTGACGGTGTCGAGACAGATCTCTGCTCCGAGGTGCATCAAGGCATCATAGACATACTCCACATCAGCCTCATCGGGGATGGGTAACGGCTTCTGCAGGATGATCCTGCCCGTATCGATCTCATGGTCGAGGAAGAAGGTGGTGACACCTGTGGTGGTCTCGCCGTTGATGATGGCCCAATTGATGGGTGCTGCCCCACGGTACTGCGGTAGCAGGGAGGCATGGACATTGAAGGTGCCGAAACGGGGCATGGCCCATACCACCTCGGGGAGCATGCGGAAGGCCACCACGACCTGGAGGTCGGCTTGATAGCTACGCAGCTCCTCCACGAAGGCGGGATCCTTCATCTTTACCGGTTGCAGTACGGGGATTCCGTGTGCCAGGGCATATTTCTTCACCTCCGGGGGTTGAAGGGTGTCCTGATGGCGTCCCACGGGCTTATCGGGCTGGGTGACAACCGCCACGACATTATAGTGGTTCTCCACCAGTGCTTGCAGGGTTCCTACCGCGAACTCGGGGGTTCCCATGAATACGATTCTGAGGTCTTCTTTTATCATCTGGGTGCAAAAGTACTGCTTTTTTTGTGAATATCCGTCAGAAATCGTGTTTTTATTTCTCACAGATAGATATTTAATCTCACACAGAAATCATGATTTTATTATTTCACACAGAAATCACGGAAATCACAGAAATGGGCTACGCCCGCCATGCGGCGTGATTATAAATGATCATTAGAATCTATTAGTAATCTATATTTCTGTGATTTCTGCATTTCTGTGTGAGATTAAAAAAAACTATTCTGTGGGAAAGGGTTTCAGAGGGGGTGGTTGAAGGTAAGTTGGAGGGATGAGGGGGTGACGGAAACTTGGAGGTTTTCCTTGTTGTTGGGCCACAACTTGCTGCCCAGCCAGTACGACAGTTCCGTGGAGAGAATACCGATGGCGGCACCAGCTGCCACATCATCCCAACGATGACGGTTACGACGGACCCTGTCACATGAGACCGCTGTAGCCACTACATATCCACCTATACCGATCCACGGACTAACATCCTTGTACTCCTTAAAAAGGACATGGGCTCCTGAGAATGCAATGGCAGCATGACCGGAAGGAAAAGCATGACGGTCGGTACCGTCAGGACGAGTATCATGAATGGTGTTCTTCAGGGTATAGGTGGTGGCGGCCGTAATCAGCGTGGAAACACCAGCATTCAAGAGTAGATGCTGCCAGTCGTCCCTGCTCTGCACACCGCATGCCTTTAGTACGACTGTCGCTCCCAGCGGAACCAGTCGCAGGTAGTCGTCTGGTCCATCGCCCTTGTACTCCTTTTGGGCGAAAGCGGAACCCGCAAGGAAGATGAAGGCAAAGGTTGTTAATACTGCTTTGTTAATTTTCAATTCTCAATTATCAATTTTCAATTTGCCGAATTATTCGGCAGACAAGTCGGCAACCATCTGACGGTAGGTGGCATACATGTGGGTGCGGGAGATGTAGCCGATGAAATGGTTATCGGTGTTCAGCACGGGCAGCATCTGTGCATGGGTGCGGTCGAACTGTGCCATCACCTCCTCCATCGAGTCGTTCACACCCAGGATGGCAGATGGCTGAGACATCAGCTGAGCCACCGTGAAATGCTGATAGAGTTCGGAACGGAACACCACATGGCGGATCTTGGTGATATCCACCTCACCGAGGAAGTTTCCCGCATCGTCGAGCACCGGTAGCTGGTTCGACTTACTCCTACTCAGGGCGTGCACCAAGGCCCCCAGTTTCATGTCGGTATTCACCGCAGTATAGGTATGGTCGATGATGCTCTTCAACGACATCAACGTGAGCACCGCCCTATCGGTATGGTGCGTGATGAGTTTCCCTTCGCGTGCCAGTCGCATACCATAGATGCTATGGGGTTCGAAGATGATGATGGTGAGATAGGCGAAGATGCTTACCACCATCAAAGGGATGAACAGCTGATAGCCGCCGGTGAGCTCAGCAATGAGGAAGATACCCGTGAGCGGCGCATGCATCACACCAGCCATCACCGCTGCCATACCCAGCATGGCGAAGTTCCCTTCAGGGATATACACCCCGATCTGCTCGATGTTCCACACACGGGCAAAGAGGAAACCGGCGAAGGCTCCGATGAACAACGACGGAGCGAAGGTACCACCGCAACCGCCACCACCATTGGTAGCAGAGGTAGCAAACACCTTGGTGAGCAGCACCAAGGCGATATACAGCACGAGCAGCTGTCCATTACCATAGAATAGGGAGTTGTTCAGTACCATGTTCCAATCGGCCTCGGTCTTACCATTCAACAGGATATTGATGCTGCCGTAGCCCTCGCCATAGAGCGATGGAAAGAGGAAGATGAGCGTACTAAGTACCACCCCACCCAATACCAGCTTGGCATAGTGGTTTTCGCCCAACTTGGCGAAGATATTCTCGCAGGCCGTCATGGTCCGGATGAAGTATAAACTCACCAGTCCGCCGAACACGCCCAGTAGGATATACGCCGGTACACGATCCAGCTGCCACGAGGTTACATTGGTGAAGACGAACAGGGAGTCGCTACCATTGAACACATAGCTGAACAGCACAGCCGTGACACTCGCCACCAGGATCGGCAACAGCGAGGCCATGGTCAGATCGATCATCAGTACCTCGAGCGTGAAAACCAGTCCTGCGATAGGTGCCTTGAAGATACCGGCGATAGCCGCTGCCGCACCACATCCCACAAGGAGCATCAGCGTACGGTTGTCCATCTTGAACACCTGCCCGAGGTTACTGCCGATGGCTGAGCCAGTCAGCACGATAGGTGCCTCAGCTCCCACCGATCCACCGAAGCCGATGGTGATGGCAGACGCGATGACCGAGCTCCAGCAGTGATGACCACGGAGTCGGCTCTGCTTACGGGAAATGGCATAGAGAATACGGGTAATACCATGTGAGATATTATCCTTAACGACATGTCGTACAAACAAGGAAGTCAGATAGATACCGATTACCGGATACAACAGATACAGCCAGTTGATGGACGAGATATCAAAGTCGGCCATGAGCAGTTTCCCGATCTCATCAATGATCCAGTGGAGCACATAGGCAGCCACTGCCGCGAAGAAGCCCACGAAGAAACTAAGCAGAAGGGTGAACTGCTTATCGGTAATATGCTTCTCACGCCATTGCAGGAAACGCTGCAAGGGCGTGTGATGACTGATATCGGTATGTTGATCTGTCATTTCCTGATAATCGTAACCACTCCCTCACGGGTGAGTTTGATGATGCTCGACGGCGTGTGGGGATTATGCTCCTGTCGGCGTGACATACAGACATAATCCACCGCATCGAGGAGCTGCTGACTGATGTCGCAGTAGTTCTGGGCGGGTGGTTCGCCACTGATGTTCGCACTGGTGCTGACCAGCGGTTTCTGGAATCGGTAGCAGAGCTGCTGCGAGAACGGTTCACGGGTGATACGCATGGCGATACTACCATCTTCAGCGATCAGGTTCGGTGCCAGGTTCACGGCTCCGTCGAGGATCACCGTGGTAGGCTTGGTGGCCAGTTCCATGATGTCCCACGCCACCTCGGGGACATTACGCACATAGCGCTGAAGGCGCACATCACTGTCAACCAGACAGATCATCGCCTTTGAATCGTCGCGCTGCTTGATTTCATACACCCGTGATACGGCAGCGGCATTGGTCGCGTCACAACCAATGCCCCATACGGTATCGGTAGGGTAAAGAATCACCCCACCCTCTCGCAGCACCTTTACCGCTGCCTCTATATCCTTAGAATAGTCCAATTGTATTATACTTTGAACTTTGAACTTGGAACTTTGAACTTTAACTTCGTTAACTGTCAACTGTCAACTATCAACTCTATAACTCCCAACCAATAGCAGATGCACCGAGTACGGCGGCAGATGCGCCATCGAGACCGCTGACCAGGAACTTAGCCTTTCCTTTGAACACCTTCAGCACATGCTCGTCGTAGCTGCGCTTGATGGGATCCATAATCAGATTACCAGCCTTGGTCATACCTCCGAAGAAGATGAACGCCTCAGGAGAAGAGAAGGCAGCAAAGTCGGCACAGGCCTCACCTAACATATGACCCGTAAACTCGTAGATCTCCTTAGCCAGTCGGTCGCCCTTACCAGCAGCGATAGACACATCCAATGAGGTGATCTTCTCGGGATCCATCTCACGGAGCAGAGAGGGTTCCTGGGTAGTAGCCAACAACTCACGAGCCGTGCGTGCCACACCCGTAGCTGAGCAGTAAGCCTCCAGACAGCCTGTACGTCCGCAGCCGCAGGTACGACCGCCTTCGCGTACCATCGTGACATGTCCCAGCTCACCGGCAAAGCCGTCGCTACCATACAGCAGCTGTCCGTTTACCACGATACCTGATCCTACACCTGTTCCCAGCGTGATCACGATGAAGTTCTTCATGCCACGTGCCACACCATAGATCATCTCGCCGATGGCAGCAGCATTGGCATCGTTGGTCAGACCAACGGGAATGTCGTTCAACCGCTCGCTGAACAGCTTAGCCAAAGGAACCACACCATTGTGTGCCCATGCCAGGTTCGGTGCGAACTCAATAGTACCATTATAGAAGTTTCCATTAGGGGCACCGATACCCATGGCCTTGATCTTCTCGATACCGCCCACCTGGTCGATAATCACCTGAAGAGCCTCCACACAAGCATCAACATAGTCCTCTACCTTGTCGTACCCCTGTGTCTTGATGGCGGTGGTAGCCTTGATCTCACCACGTGAGTCAACAATGCCGAACACAGAGTTCGTACCTCCTAAATCCAAGCCGATTACATACGGCTTCATCTCTGTCTGATTATTCATTTCTATGTATGTTTTGAATGTTTATGGGGCAAAGTTAGTGTTTTTTTTTGAAATGTCGTAATGGAATAGCACAAAATATACAAAAAAGTAGTAACTTTGCACCCGATATGCTACCATTTGACTTTCATATAGACTTTGTAAACCTGTTATTCAAGGGTATACTGATTGGTATCATCGCCAGTGCACCGATGGGACCGGTGGGTATTCTGTGTATCCAGCGCACCCTGAACAAAGGACGGTGGTACGGCTTTGTGACAGGCATCGGCGCTGCCATCAGCGATATCATCTATGCCCTGATTACCGGTTTCGGTATGTCGTTCGTGATGAATATGGTGAACAACTCCCGATACCAGTTCCTGTTACAGATCCTTGGTAGCATCTTGCTGTTGGCCTTCGGTATCTACTGCTATCGCAGTAATCCGATGAAGAACATGCATGTGAGCGGGAAGCAGAAGGGTACGCTGATACACAACGGCGTAACAGCCTTCTTCGTCACCTTCTCCAATCCTCTGATCATCTTCCTGTTCATCGCCTTGTATGCCCAGTTCTCGTTCGTGGTGCCCAACCATCCCGTGGAGATGTGTCTGGGTTATCTGAGTATTCCGTTTGGGGCCCTGCTGTGGTGGTATGGTCTGACATGGCTGGTGGATAAGATCCGAGGCATCTTCGATACCAGCGGCATTCTTATAATAAATAAGGTAATCGGTTCGGTGGTGATCATCTTCTCCCTGATCGTGCTCTTCGGAACGGTGTTTAACTTGTATAAGTTGCCGAACTATTATTAGGAGGAAGGACGAAGGAGGAAGGAGAGCCCCTCCCCGACCCTCCCCAAAGGGAAGGGGGAATCGAAGGCGCGGGGGTGCGAGATATGATTTGTGAAGTGTGGAATGTGGAGTGAGGAGTGAGAAATGTATATAGCTAAAGAATTAAGGAAGAAGAATATTGCGGAGTACCTGCTGTATATGTGGCAGGTGGAAGATCTGTTGCGGGCCTACGACTGCTCGTTGGGTAGGATCAGACGGGAGTATATCGACCGGTTTGACTATACCGATGAACAGAAGGAGGAGATGGCCGACTGGTATGGCGATCTGATCCGGATGATGAACCAGGAGGGCTGTCGCCTAAGCGGTCATCTGCAGATCAACAAGATCGTGATGCAGCAGCTGGAGGAGCTGAATGCCGAACTGCTCGACGGTACCGACCATCCGTTCTATACAAGCGAGTATTATAAGGTGCTGCCGTATATCGTGGAACTCAGAAGACGAGGAAGGACGAAGGAGGAAGGAGGAAGCGATGAAGGAGAGACGAAGGAGGAATCGGAGATAGAGACGTGCTTCAACGCCCTTTATGGTATGATGATGCTGCGGTTGCAGAAGAAAGAGGTGAGTCCTGACACACAGCATGCCATCAAAGAGATTACCACCTTTATCGGGATGCTGAATGACGAGTTTATGAAAGAGAAACTCGTTCAAGGTTAAAAGGGCCTAATGGCCGTTCAAAGGCGACATTGTCGCGTTCAATGGACAAAAGTTATCATAAAGTTCAAAGTTCAAAGATGAATATACTGATTACTGGATGTAAAGGACAGCTTGGCAACGAGATGCAGTTGCTGGAGCAAGAGAATACACAACATGTGTGGTTCAACACCGACGTGGATGAACTGGATATCACCAACCAGCTGGCGGTGGAACAGTTCGTGGCACAGAATAAGATAGACGGTATTGTGAACTGTGCCGCCTATACCGCCGTGGACAAGGCGGAGAGTGACAAGGAGCTGTGTACCACCCTGAACACGGTGGCTCCTGCTTATCTGGCAGCAGCTGTCGGGAAACGCGGTGGTTGGATAATCCAGATCTCTACCGATTATGTGTTCAACGGAACGAAGCATACTCCGTATGTGGAGACCGATACACCCTGTCCTGACAGCGTGTACGGCAGTACCAAGCTGGCTGGTGAGCTGGGTGTACAGAAATTCTGTAAGGACAGTGTCATCATCCGTACGGCATGGCTGTACTCCACCTTCGGTAATAACTTCGTGAAGACCATGATACGACTGGGAAAGGAGAAGGAGCAGCTGGGCGTGATCTTCGACCAGATCGGTACGCCGACATACGCTCGTGACCTGGCACAGGTCATCATGACCATCATCAACAAGGGTGTCATCCCCGGCGTATATCACTTCTCAAACGAAGGTGTGATCAGCTGGTACGACTTCACCAAGGCGATTCACCGCATTGCAGGGATTACCACTTGTAAGGTAAGACCCCTGCACACCGAGGAATACCCCACCCCAGCAAACCGTCCGCACTTCTCGGTGCTCGACAAGACCAAGATCAAGGAAACATATAAGATAGAAGTCCCCTACTGGGAAGAAAGCCTCAAAGATTGTATTGAGAAACTATGAATCAAGAAATAGAAAGAAGACGCACTTTTGCGATTATCTCGCACCCTGACGCCGGTAAGACCACCCTGACGGAGAAGTTCCTGCTGTTTGGCGGACAGATCCAGGTGGCCGGTGCGGTGAAGAGTAATAAAATCAAGAAGACAGCTACCTCCGACTGGATGGATATCGAGAAGCAACGTGGTATCTCGGTATCAACCTCTGTGATGGAGTTTGACTATACGCCAGAGGAGTCGGGCATTGAATATAAGGTGAACATCCTCGATACCCCGGGTCACCAGGACTTTGCCGAAGATACCTACCGCACGCTGACCGCCGTGGATTCCGCCATTATCGTGGTTGACGGCGCCAAGGGTGTGGAGGCACAGACACGCAAGCTGATGAACGTGTGCCGAATGAGGAACACCCCGGTGATTATCTTCATCAACAAGATGGACCGCGAAGGACGTGATCCGTTCGACCTGCTCGATGAGTTGGAACAGGAACTGGAGATCAAGGTACGACCGCTGTCGTGGCCTATCAATCAGGGAGCGAAGTTCAAGGGAGTGTATAACATCTATGAGAACAAGCTCGACCTGTTCACACCCGACAAGCAGCGGGTGACAGAGAAGGTGGAGGTAAGCCTCACCCCCAACCCCTCTCCAACGGGCGAGGGGAGTTCTCACCCGTATGTTGATGATGTGATTGGAGAGCAAGATGCAGAGAAATTGCGCGAGGATCTGGAACTGGTGGATGGTGTGTATCCTGCCTTTGACGTGGAGACCTACCGTTCGGCTGAGGTGGCACCGGTATTCTTCGGCTCTGCATTGAACAACTTCGGTGTACAGGAACTGCTGAACTGCTTCGTGGAGATTGCACCAAGTCCGAAGCCCACCAAGGCAGAGGAGCGTATGGTATCGCCTGAAGAGCAGAAGTTCACAGGTTTCATCTTCAAGATTACAGCGAATATCGATCCTAACCACCGTTCATGTATCGCCTTCTGTAAGGTATGCAGCGGAAAGTTCGTCCGTAACCAGCCCTACCTGCTGGTACGACAAGGTAAGACCGTCCGCTTCTCCTCCCCCACCCAATTCATGGCGCAGCGAAAGAGTACCATTGAGGAAGCATGGCCCGGCGACATCGTTGGTCTGCCCGATAACGGAATCTTCAAGATCGGTGACACGTTAACAGAAGGTGAAGAGCTCCATTTCCGCGGTCTGCCCTCCTTCTCTCCAGAGATGTTCAAATATATCGAGAACGATGATCCGATGAAGGCCAAGCAGCTCAACAAAGGCATCGACCAGCTCATGGACGAGGGCGTGGCACAGATGTTCGTCAACCAGTTCAACAACCGCAAGATTATCGGTACGGTGGGACAGCTGCAGTTCGAGGTAATCCAGTACCGCTTGGAGAACGAATATAACGCCAAGTGCCGCTGGGAACCCGTACACCTGTACAAAGCCTGTTGGATTGAGTCGGATGACGAGAAAGAGCTGGAGGCATTCAAGAAACGCAAGTACCAGTATATGGCCAAGGACAAGGACGGACGTGATGTGTTCTTAGCCGATAGCGGTTATGTGCTGCAGATGGCTCAGCAGGACTTTGAGCATATCAAGTTCCACTTTACGAGTGAGTTCTAATTAAGAAGCAAGAGGCAAGAAGCAAGAAGCAAGAGATGATGGATGAGAAGCCGATATATGATGAGGGCGCGTTGAACGATCAGGACACCACTCCCTGGTATGGCGTACAGCTGTTTGGCTTGCGCCAGAAGGAGATGACTGATTATCTCACGGAAAAGGGGGTGGAGAGTTTCGTTCCCATGCAGAACGTGGACTTCATCGACCGTGAAGGGAAGCGCCGGCATGAGCTGCGCCCTGTTGTCTCGAACCTGCTGTTCATCAAGAAGCAGATGGACGACAAGGAGTTACAGTCGCTTCTCGAAGACCGTTACCAAGGTCATTTCTATATCATCCGCAAGAGTCGTGGTAGCATCGTGTTCTACCAGATTCCCGCACGACAGATGCAGGAGTTCATGATTATGTGTAATCCCGACCTCCTCATGAAGAAGTTCCTCAGCGAAAGCGAAGCCAAACTAAAGAAAGGCGACCGTGTGGTGGTGACACACGGTCCGCTGAAAGGCTTGTCGGGCAGACTGGTTCGGTCGAGCGGCAAGTACTACCTTCTGAAAGAGATTCCCGGCATGGCCGTGATGATGAAGGTAACCCGTTGGTGCTGTCAGAAGGCGGAATAAGTTTATTCCACCTTGCTCTCTGAGAAATAGTACTCGCGCAACGGCTTACTAACCGCCTTACCCGTCAAGGTTACTTTCTCCTGCAGACGGATATCCGTTGATGATGCCCCTACCTTAATGATATAGGTACCGGGAAGGATATTCCATTGGCGCTGCTGTTCATGACTATAGAAGCCCAGTTGCTCGGTGTAGAGCTTCACCTTGACCGTCTTGGTCTGACCAGGTTCCAACGATACTCTGGCAAAGCCCTGCAGCTGGATGGGACGGATGGACTGGTCGGCTGTTGTGGGCGACAGATACACCTGTGCTATCTCATCAGCCTTCATCTTCCCCGTGTTCGTCACCTCGAACGAGATGGTCATGTCCTTAGCAGTAGTCTTCACCTCCTTATTAACCTGCAGGTTCTTATATTCAAACGTCGTATAGCTCAGTCCGTAGCCAAACGGCCACTGAATGAGTGAGGAGTGTGGAGTGTTGAGTGTGGAGTGAGAAACGAGAGATGAAGGATTGTTATAACAGATGGGCTCGTTGATCTCTGTGTTCGGATAGCTCACGGAAAGCTTGGCCGACGGAGATACCTTACCAAAGAGGATATCTGCCACGGCATTACCACCCTCCTCACCCGGATACCAGGCTTGGATGACTGCCGCACATTTCTCGGCAATACCTGAGATGACCTGTGCCCTACCGCCGAACACCACTAATACCACAGGCTTACCAGTGGCCAGCAGCTCGTTGACATACTGTTCCTGCTTACCCGGCAGGCGCAGTCCTTGGCGGTCGCGGTTCTCACCGCACAGCATCACGTTCTCGCCCACCGCAGCAATAATCACATCTGCCTGCTGAGCCAGTCTCAACGCTTCTGCCTTGTCGGTCTTCTCACCGGAATTAACCTTTCGGTGCAGGATATCATAATCCCAGGCACGCTCATCACCACCCTTGTTGAAGATGGTTTCAATCTCTTCGGTCCAATCGCAACCGCGGGAGTAAGTTAGGATGGGGTTGATGGGGTTAATAGGCTTAATGGGCTTAATGGGCGATGTAGGGTTAATGGGCGAAATAGAATCAAGGTAGTTATTCATGCCTTCGAGCAGCGTGACGACATGCGGCTGATCCATCTTATCCACATCCTCCTGCATCTTCCAGAAGTACGACATAGCAGGATAACTGTAGTCGCCGCACATGGCCCACATGGAGTTCGCATTGGGTCCTGTAAGGAGAATGTTCAACTTTGAACTTTGAACTTTGAACTTTGAATTTTGAATACTATTCAGCGGCAGGATACCGTTGTTCTCCAAGAGAACGATGGATTGTGTGGCGATATCGTAAGCCGTCTTGCGCTCCTCGGGAGAATCGAATTGAATCTGCTCTGTGGCGTACAGATAAGGATCCTTATCGAACAGACCAGCACGGTACTTATACCTGAGCACGTTCTTCACGGCACGTTCCAATGTCTCAGGCTTCACCAGTCCTTTATCAATGGCCTCCTGCAGATATTTGTAGTTGGCCCCATGTGGGAAATCCACATCGCAGCCCCCATTGATGGCAGCTGCCGCCTTCTCTACAGGACTCTGTAGATTAGGTATCTGGTCGATAGCGGTATAGTCGCTCACCACCATTCCGTCGAAGCCGAGATAGTCGCGTAGGATATCCTGCAGGATCCAGCTGTTGGTCACACAGTTCACCGTGTCGCCCTTTTCATCAAGCATGGCATGATAGCCAGGCATCACGGCCTTACTGTTGGTTAAGCGGATCATGGTCTCGTGGGGCATCAGGATCTCTTCCATGAGTTCCTTCTCCTCGGCATCGCCTCCACCACCATAACCCAGGTAATGTTTGGAGCAGGTACCTACCCCTTTTTTGAGGTCGCCTTGCTGAAGACCTTTGACAAATGCCACGCCCATGGCAGCAGACAGGTAGCCATCCTCGCCGTACGACTCCTCCAAGCGATTGAAACTCGGTGTGCGACATACATCGACCATCGGCGAAAGCGACAACACACCACCCATCTTACGCATGGCAATGCCCGTTTGAAGGGTCTTCAGTTCCGCCAGTTCGGTATTGAACGAACAAGCCTGTCCTATCTGCTGGGGATAGATGGTAGCGCCCAAGGTATTCACACCCGACAGCACCTCTTCGTGGAACAAGGCAGGAATGCCATTGGGCGTATGGTTCATCAGCCATTCCTGGACGGCAGATACACGGTCGCGCAGCACATTGGGATCCATGGGTTTCTGACTGGCAAACTGCGAGAAATGACCGATGCCGTTAGGAATCAGCTGTCGGCACTTCGTGGTATCAAGTTTTCCCTGCTCGTCGAAGAGATCGTCCATATACATACTCCTCAACTGAGCAATGCGCTCTTCCTGCGACATGTTGTCGTAGAGATTGTCAACCTGCTTTTCTATTTCCGAGGTTTTAGTAGTACAACCTACCAATAGTGCAATGGCACATATAACCGTTAGTCTTTTCATACGTTGTGATCATGATTTGGTTTTAGAAGGCAAAAATAAGCATAATCTGGGAGAATGCCAAAGAAACAGATAAAAAACACGTTTTTATTTGGTATTTCGCTCGTTTCATCGTATCTTTGTCAGACAATTAAAACATCAAGTATTCACATGAAACGTATTATTCTATCTATCACCATTTTGCTTTTGCAGATCCATGCGATCTCACTACATGCCCAGAGCATAGCCAAGAATTACAAGGCAGACAATAACAACAATCCCATCAGTGCCAGTGTGTTCTGTGCCGATCCCACGGCATTGGACTATAACGGACGACTATACGTCTATGGTTCGAACGACCACCAGCAGTTCATCAAGAACAACAAGAAAGATGGGAATGGCTATGGAGATATCAAGTCGTTGGTGGTATTATCAACTGATGACATGGTGAACTGGACCTTCCATGGAACAATCGACGTGCAGAAGATCTGTTCTACATGGAAAGTGGCTGGAGGTCAATGGTATAAAGGCTTTATGAACTCGTGGGCACCATCGGTGACCTGGCGCACCACCGAGGACGGCAAGGAGGAGTTCTTCCTGTACTTTGCCAATACCAGTCATGGTGTGGGTGTTCTGAAGGCCGATTCGCCGATTGGTCCGTGGACATCACCTCTTACCCATTCGATGATTAACAGAGATACCCCGGGCGTGCTTCCCTGTTCATGGATCTTCGATCCCGGTGTGGTGATTGATGAGAACGGTACGGGATGGATCTCCTTCGGCGGTGGCGATCCCAATGAACAAGGTACCACCCTACAGCCCAACAACGCCCTCTTTGCCAAGCTCGATGCGTCCATGACGGCTTTGGATGGTAAGCCTGCCAGGATTCCAGCACCTTATCACTTCGAGGCCAGCGAACTGAACATCATGAACGGTAAGTTCGTCTATACCTATTGTTCTTCGTGGGCAGAACGCAAGGATGCCGACTGGAACGCATATAAGCAAGAACAGAATATCAAAATCGGTAAGCCCAACACCTGTACGATGTGCTATATGGTATCCGACGATCCGATGAATCCCAACTCTTGGGAGTACAAAGGTGTTTGTGGAAAGCATCCGGGATTTCCCTCACCCAACAACCATTCCCATCTGCACAAATTCCAGGGTAATTATTACTACCTCTACCATTGGGCGCCCCTGATGAAGAGCATGTTGGATGGGAAAGCCATTGACAGCAGTTGCGATGGCTATCGTTCCATCTGCGTGAATTTGGCTACGGTAGATGAGGAGACACAGAAGATCAGTTCGGTTAATCAGAACCTTACCGGTGTTACGGCCATCAAGAACCTGAACCCCTACGATCTGCAGCAAGCTGAGACAACAGCCAACAGCGGCGGTGTGATGTACGAGGACTACAAGAACATCGAAAAGGACACGAAGATCAGTGCACTCGGTAATGATGCTTCAAGAAACCTGCAGGTAGCCATGAAACCAGGTGCTTGGACCATGGTACGCAATGCCGACTTCGGTGAAGAGGGTGCACAATCGTTCAAGTTCATTGCTCAGGGTAACGGTACGTTGGAGATCCGTCTCGACCAAAAGACGGCGGAGCCTGCTGCCACCATTGAGTTCTCTTCTACTTCGATGGAAGAGCATGACACGAACATTGACCCTACTCCTTTCAAAGGTGTTCATGATGTCTATTTCGTCTTCACCGCTGCCGAGAAGGTGCAGTTCGATGCCTGGCAGTTCAGTGCAGAGCAGACCACCGGCATTCAGCAGGTCGTTCCTACACAGTCGTCTGACAGTAAGTTGTACGACCTCTCCGGTCGCCGCATCAACAACAACACCTCAAAGGGCATTGTTATTGAGCAAAGCACGGATGTGAACGGTAAGAAACAAAGTAGGAAGATTCTTCGCTAGGCAAAGTACTCCATGACACCATGGCTCTTATCAATTGTGTCGCCATATCAGAGACAAGTTCCGCCTGCCTTGAAGGTAGTGGGAAATAGAAAGAGATTGATGACGAAACTATAATGTTTATGAAATCTTAATTATTGTATTTTTTGCCGTTTTTGATGACCAAACCCTTATAGGATGTATTCACTTTCTGACCAGCAAGGTTATATATAGTCTTTTCAGATTTCTGAGCTGCATGCACAGTTGTAATGGCTGTTTCTTTGGTCTTACTCTCATATATTTCATATATTTCGATACTCTTAACAACGGTGGTTCCTACAACCCAACCGGTTTGTAGAAAGACACTACATTCTTCCAAACCATCTACGACATCGGATTCTCCTGCAAAAGCAGTGAATAGGACATCTATTACTTGGAAGTCATCACTGGCTGGTACAGGAATTTGACACACGAAATTGGTATTAATGGTACCCATAATTATCTGATATATCCCGTCGGAAGGGACTTTCAAAGTTAAGCGAACAACATAATCGTGATTCTGTTCAAGTAAAAAGCCACCAGCTATGCAAGTTTGGGGGTGGTAGCATACTTCCTGTTTCTGAGGATTGGAAATGGCTAAGCCTTCTTCTGTTGATACCCATATTCCTTCTGGGGCATCATACACAATATAAGGAACACCAGACCAATCCTTTTCAAAAATCAAAGGAGATTCTGGTTTGCTGTCACCTAAAGTATTTTCGAATACCTCCACCTCTTTAAGAAGTGTGGTACCATTAACCCACTGGGTTTTTATTACGACATGACCATCCCCACCTACATTTTTCGCGAACTCAGGAAAATCAACATCAATCACCTGGAAGTCGTCTCCTCCTCTTACAAGAACTTCATTTTCGATATAGTTTTCCCAACTACCAATTTGTACTTTATACGCGCCTTTGTCTTTATTCGTAGATTTATGAGGAATCTTAACAGTCAGACGAACGACATAATTGTGTTTCTTCTGAAAAGAAAGGCAGTCATCGGTAAGAACCATCATGGATTTCCAAATCCGATGATCCCACGGACTTGGATTGGTAAGAGCTAAACCTTCTGGGGTCGTTTCAACAATTAATGGATTGTCTCCTGTAGGCATATAATTAGGAGCAGTTCCCTCATAGTTCACCTTAAGAAGCGAAACCCATCCTTCACTCGAAACCTGAGCATTTATGCTCAAAGATACTAAAAGAGCTGCAAAACAGAGTAAAAGATTCTTCATAATTCAATATTTTTTTAAAGTTTTAAATAATTAGAGACGGGAACAAAGACTCCAACACATAGGTAATTGTCGTGCTATATTCATCTTTTTATCTGACAGATAGCTTTGTTGTATATTTCTTTTTCCCCATCGTTATCTCAATAATATAGAATCCTCGTTTCCAAGAAAACATCTCAAATATATAATCCTCTTTTTCGAAATTATCGTGGATTTTTGTTTGAAGATTCTTTACATCATACACTTTTATACAAACCATTTTATCTTTACCATCTGACCTTGAAGATAAAGATATCTGATAACGATTCTCGCTCAATGGAATGACCCTCAAAATATCATCACCGGCAGAAGAAGGAGATGACGTACCAGATATATATCTAGAATAGGTTACTGTACACCCACTACAATTAATTGTCGCATTAAGGTAACAGCCGAAAGAGGCATTTGAATAAACTGTACATGAATAATCGTTGCTATTGGGAACCAAAATTGGTGAAGAACCAAATAGATTGGAAATACTCCAGTTAACAGTGCAATTAGAATTACCATATACGTAGTATGTGGCCGAACCTGGAGCGTACGACATGTTATGGATATGGGTAGGCTCAACAGTTAATCCTACAGCGTACCAAGTATTTTCTACTTGTTCTGCCAAAAAATCATTATTCATGTCTAGTGCTGCATCAATAAAAGCATACATCACATCCGAAAAAGATGTACATCCATCCAAATAAGCAAATGTTAACGTCGTCTTTGAAAACAACTCTACTGCAAGCTCGAATCCAACAGGGAGTAATTGGTAAACATTATTGTAACCGTTTGTACCAGTACCACCATTTACCAACAGGTAGAACCAATAAGGCAGGATACCTCCAACAACATGAGGATCTGAGGAATAAAATACTCCATGCCCATAAGTACTTGCAATTTGTGTATATGCGGTCAAGTCATCAGGATTCTGGAAATTACGCAAGCAGGAACTACCATCTATCATAAACTGTTCTGCCGTCTTCCAATAATCAGCACTTGGTGTGATATATTTTTCAAAGATGATTCCCCATATGTCAGCAAGTCCTTCATGTATTGCATTCTTCGGATCTCCTATTTGCCCATTCTGAAAATTAGTTGTATTACACAATATTGCATGGCCATATTCATGTCCAATCACATCTACAGATCCAAAGGGACCGTAAACAGAACTACCCAAGGCTACAGCAAAGATAAAACGGTCATCGTAATTAGGAATATAATATGAATTAGTAGCTAATGGATCAATATATGATTTAACTAAACGACCGCTCCCATCATAACTATTACGACTAAACTGAGAATTCATCAAATCATATATTTGCTCCATCGTCCAATGGACATCCAAGGCGATATTGTAATCACCCAATTCGTCACGTGTCCAAATATTATCATTGTTAGAAAAGAATTCTGTGGAACCTGATTGGTTTTGTTTATATGTGTGTATACCGTTCCCGCGCGTGTTGTCTGCTAAATAGTACTTGTTATTAGTGTATTCGGTAATTCCTGATTTGGGTTGATCATTTAGATTCCTGTTGTAATATGTATAAAACTGTCCAGTTGCTGAAGAACTATAATAGGCTTTCTCTTTTAATAACAACTCACCAGTGTGAGCATCGATATATCCTACGAAACAATCTGTGACATTAAACGTACGAAGATATACCCTATATGTTAGTGATACCGTTGTTCCTTTCCTATGAGTGTCTGGGATCTCCTTAACCATGAGGTCAACGTAGGACTGTATAATATCACACTTTCTAACACCCAAATAGGAAGCGTAGGAATCGATGGCCTCACTTTCTGTTAATGAGGGTTGAGGGTTAATGTTTGTTGTATTAACACAGTTACCTTTTACCACTTTCATCTTACCGTTTTTGAAACGGAAAATGTAATAACCGTCATCAACAAGAACTCCTTGAAAATACTGTTGATAACGCTCGAAACGCATGCCGTAATCCGTTTCTTGAAATCTGTCGAGGGCAAAGCTGTCGGTTTTACATTTTATACATGTACTATTAAAGAAGTCAACAGCTGTTGCTGGAATATTGGGATCTGTCGCTGCATATCTAACTGATTTAATCCTCCCGTTACTGTTCTTCTCAACCATGGTAAAATCAGGTTGAGACAAATTCGAATGTCCATCATTCATTCTGAATTGTGCATGTATTGATAAAGCCATCATCAAGAAAAAAAGGATAGAATTCTTTTTCATATTCAGCATTATTAATAATCTCTCTGCAAATATAAAAAAAAAAGGATTACCTTCCCCCAAAAAAGAACTTTTTTTTTCTTTTCGGATCAAAGCACAGATGTAAACGGGAAGAAACAAAGCAGGAAGATTCTTCGTTAAGAAGATTTTCAAGCATTGAAACAGAATGTTCCCAACATGGGAACAAAATATTCCCAACGTGGGAACAAAGTGTTTGTAACGTATAAACAGAGTGTTTGTAGCGTATAAACAAAGTGTTTGTAGCCTAAAAACACTTTTGAACAAAATAGAGACGCCACAGATGTGACGTCTCTATTTATATATGATGCAGTATCTTTTACCGATGTCGTCTGGAAATCACGAAACTGCCGATGGCGATGAGGATTATGAGAAGGGTTAAGATATAGGCCCAGATATGGGTGACATGCGAGGTAGCAGTGATGACGTAGTCTTGTGGAATGAGTCGCTCACCGGTGAAGGGATAGAAGACTGTTCCATCGGGTTGCAGCGTTCCATTACCTGTTTGGGTAACCTTTCCTGGCATGGTGAGGGTATAAGGCACGTTGAACCACAGGATGTTAAGGCTGTTGGTAAGCTCCTTGTTCAGTTCCTTTCCGCAAGGTGTCTCATCATCGAAGAAGATGGCATAGGCATCTGAGTGGAAGAACGTCTGCATGACTTCTTGGGGATTGACATCAAGGATGTCCTTCTGACCTTTCAACACGTGATGGGACAATGAGTCGCGGAGTTCCACGAAGCGCTCACGACTGACGGGCGGATTGGCAATGGAGTCGTAGTGATTGACGATAAAGTCGAAACTGGTCTGAAAGAGATTATCGTTGAGCCACTTGTTCACGAAGGGCTCCATACCCTCGATCTTCTGTAAAGCCTCGGCACCGCTCATTCCTTCAACCAGATTCGGCTGACCCGTGAACCAATAGCTGACGATGTCCTTGTCGGCATAGTTCGTGGGAGCAATCTTGAAGGTGTCGCCCACGCAATAGAATACCTCAGTGAAGGTGTATTCGGTATAGAACCAGCGGAAATGTTTCTCCAGCTTGGCCGTTGAGCGCAGACGGGTGCCGTTGAGTAGCAAGGGAGTTTCTTTGCACATATCTTCCGGGGTGCGGAACGAACGTGAGAAGGTAGTGGTAACCGTGTCGCCTTCCATCTCGGTATGTGTTCCCATGAAAGCATTTTGGTTCAGGCAGGAGGGAATGGGCTGGGCCAATACCGCACCTTCTCCTTGCATCATGGAATCACGTTCTTCCTTCGACATGATGGTACTGTAACTGATCTCACGATCGCACCAGCCATCCTTGTGGACGATGGTATGCATCTTCACGTTGGCATCTTCCTGACAGGATGTAAGAAGCAGGATTGCTCCTAATACTATTCCGAAATAACTACTTGTTTTCATAACGCATTTGTCTTAATTGGGTGTAACTGATGAGTTGATCTCGTTGCTGACGGCTTGTGTACACATCCTTTAGGGTGCTGCCAGATGAGAAATGAGAGATATGATGAGGTACTTCATTCGATGGGATATCCGGTGTTGACACGGAACTCTGCTGATAGAAGAACAGTCCGATGAGCCAGATGGCTGCGATAGACGAGATAACCCGCAGGGTGATCAGGATGGCAGAAGGTTTCTTATTCCGTTTTGCCATGATGGCATCGTATTCAGCTTCACCGAGAGTCAGCTCGCCAAGCATCATACGAACAGCTTGCCACTCTTCCGGTAGATCCTGACACTGATGGATGGCCAGAGCCAGTTGGTTCTCTTCCGCTGGCGATGTCTCGCCTGCAAGATACTTATCGATGAGTTTCTGTATGTCCTTGTTTGTCATTGCTTCATCCTCCTCATTAGTTCTGTGAATACTTTCTTTCGTGCTGTCGAGACCATGACGGCGACTGATGCCTTGGGTATGCCGGTCTGCTTCGATACTTCCTCTGCCGAGAGACCTTCTACCGCCCGCATCTCAAAGAGCTGTCGTTCTCGCGGTTTCAACAGGTCGATGGTCTCTGTCAGCATCCGTTGTGTCTCTTTGGCCTCCAGCTGCACTTGCGGATCGTGTGGAGTGGCAGTCTGATGACGGTCGATCGTCCTATCAGAAAGCGGTTCCTTCGGTGTGTCGGCTACATGCTGCTGTTTCCGAAACATACTCACGCAGCAGTTCTTTGCCACTCGTACAGCCAGTGCTTCGATGTTTCGCTCGGCATCGATATGCTCACAGTAGCGCCAGAGCTGGATCATTGCCTCCTGGGCTGCATCCTCAGCATCGTCCTTGGAACCGAAGAAGTCGAGTCCGACTTTCAGTACTCTCTGGCGCAACTGCGCGGCGATATGTTCAAATTCTGAGCGTGTCATACACCTATAATACGCAAGACACCATCAATTATTAAGTTGATTACACAAAAAAGTTCACTTAAGCTGCTCAATCAACCGCGCAAGTGCTTCGAGGTTGCGGGGATCGGCATTCACATCCAGGATGGTTCCGTCGCGGTCGATGAGCTTATAGGTGGGGAAGCCCGTCACATTGAGGAAATGCTCGATGGCCTGCTGTTGGCCATAGGGCAGGTTAAAGTGTACGACATTGTCGCCCAGCACTTCATACTCTTTGATCACACTCTTCCATGACTCATCGCTGGAACGGTTGGCGAGATAGAGGAAGATAAGGTCATAATCCTTTAGTCGTTCATACTCCTCCTGACTATGCGAGAGGGCCTCCTTACAAGGACTGCACCATGTTCCCCACACATCAAGAAGGATGATCTTACCTTTATAAGGCTCAATGAGTTTGCGTAAGATCTCCTCACCAGCACTCATATTGGCTACGTCATCGGCGGTCTTCAGACTCGGCGATTTCGAGATGTCGCGCTGCTGGATGGCGATGTACTTGTCATTGAGCGCTTTGACAGGTGTCAGGGCAGCAGGCAGTTGAATATTCTCTTCGGCGAAAGCCAGAATGGTGGAGTCAAGAGGCGTCCGCGTGCCATCTATTCGCTGTATCATACGTTGGGCGAGAATGATGTCACGCAGCTTGCGGTCGCCGCCAAGAGAGTCGACAAGATCCATCAAGTTCAGGAAGCCAAAGGTATCTAGCAACGAAATGTTTCTCTTCAAAAGAGCATCGAATTGGGTAATCGTCTCACTGGTATTAAAGGCATCGGCAATCGACTGCTTCTCTTCCTCAGTCTCAGCTGCATTGATGTTAGCCAGCACCTGGGGAAGTTCCTTCTCATATCTCGCCACGATGGTCTTCTCTTCATCGGTCAGAACAAGCTTCCCTTCTTTCTCAAACCGCCTGAGGACAACAGCAATGTCAACACTACCCTTATTGAGTTCTGCTTGATTGATGAAGTTGTTGTTCAGCGTGGTGAAGTCACCATGGAGGGTATAAGGCTTCGGTGCCTTCTTCCAGAAGTTCTCACCCACATAGTCGACGTATTCCCGTGGCACAGAACTGTTTTGGACGCATAAACTGGCCTGCATCATGTTACGCCCCTGTCGTATACGATAGTAACCAGACTCATAGTCGAGAAACCGTTGCGAGAGTGTGGGATGGCTTTGCTGCACGGCTTTCAGATTCGCCTCCTGTAAGAGACGCACACTATCACATCGCGCCCAGTAAGCCATCAGATCAATGTTTTTCTCGTAATAAGGCACCTCGGCTCCATTATTCTTAGCTCGCGAAAGGGCCTGCGCCTGCAACTCATTCTGTACCCTGACATCGTCGCCCATCCACAGTTTCTGTCCTGTCCAGAAGTCATGAAGAAGGAAATAGGTCTTGCCAGGTTCCAAGACAGAACTCACGGTGGAACGTCCCCAGTCGATATACACTTCCGATGTGTTCATCAGTGGCATCTTGAGGGTGAAGCGACCCAGGGAGTCCAACTTGGTGTAAACGCTTTCCTGACTACCGGTGAGGATGTTATCGTAGTGGACTGTGAACTCTGGGGTCTGCTCGAGAAGTCCCGGGGGCATATTCTTCAGCCAGCCTATAATGGTTACACTATCACCCATACGGAATCCGTTATCTACGAAACCTATGCGGGTATCCTTCGTGGGATAGTCGGGCAGTGAAGCAGTGGTAATGGGACTGCATGTCACAGGTTTCCCATCATCGATGGTGATGGTGCGCAAGCCTTTCTTCATTTTGCTTACCTTGACAATCTTGGCTTTTAATGAAAAGTCCTTCGAAAGAAAAGCACATCTCACTCCAGGCATGTTGCTGATGAGGAGGGTAAATGTATAGGCATCCTTCTTCTCCTTGATATTAGCGATATCCCACACCGCATTTTGATAGATGACATGGTCTTTTGCAAAGCCTATGAGCCAGTCGCCCGTCGCCTCGTCGCGCCAATAGGTGTCGATAATTCCCTGTGGCAATATACTGGCACTGCGGATATTCCCAATCTGCCAGCCATTCGGCTCTACCATATAAACAGATTGTACATTCTGAGGCACCGGCTCAAAGATAAGCTTGAAGTCGAGCGTATCAGTTGTCAGGGTATATTGCTCACCGAGTTTCAGTACGGTGGCATCCTTGATAGCATACTGCTTCCCGTCGGCTAACAGATAGGTGTTTTCGTTCATACCGATCCTTTGTCCAGCTCTGTAATCAATGTGAAACGACAGTTCCGTACGATCGTTATAGAACGCTACTTGGGTCACTTTCGCTATTGAAGCGTTGGTAAAGCTCGTTACGATATCGTTCCAGACTTTTGTCTGTGTCTGTCCCGTCATGGCTACGAAAACAAGCAATAGTGTAAATAATAGTTTTTTCATTTGCAGGTTGTGAGAATACTTTTTATACTTTGATAGCCTCTGTATTCTTCTTCATTTTCAATTGTTTCTTCAATTCTTTGGCAGATCACCAATGCGCGTTACTTTGAAATCGGATGCGGAGAACCACTGGGCATGACAGGGCTGACCGGTGAAGGCCTCATCGGTGGAAACACCGTAGGTAATGCTACCGTTGGAAACAACGATACTGTCGATACTGACGACAGACCAGCCTTTACCATCACCGAAATAGTCGGACAAACTCTTGCTGCCATTCCTTTCATAATCATTGATATGGAACTTCATACCCATGAATTCTACCGTTGTGGTACTGACGAGTCTTTCCCCAACAGAATCCTTTATCTGTACGTCAGCCATTTTCTCCCTTACCTGCTCTACAAACTCACCACCCGTGTTGCCGTATGCGGGAATCTGTTTGAACACCGTTAGTTTACCTGCTTGAGCATAGATATAAGTGCCAGGACCTTCGGCACGGGCTAAGCAGTCCAGACGATAGATGCCTGGCTCTACCTGTCCTGTATGCTCTGCCTGATACACCTCTTCGCAATCTCCGTTCCAAGCATCAAGATAACGGGCATTGGGGTCGCCACTCCAATGCTCCCCACTGGAGGTCAGGTGCGCACAGTTCTCTGCCTTGATCAGTTTCCAATCGCCTTGGCGCAGGAAATCCTTATCTGCAGAACTCATCACCACCCCTTGGTAGGTATGTGTCTTCCGGTAATGAGCCTGCTCACGTTCTGATGCCTGCTCATGAACCCAGACGAGCGAAGGTATCATACTGAACAGAGCTGCTAACCACAGTACAATCCACAGAATGCGTTGTCCGATGCCCATGGGCTGAATCTTGCCCGATTTCGACAGTAGCATATGACCGATGGCATAGAGAGGGATGAACAATGTCAGCAAGAGTCCGGCAATGAACACGGCCACCACCCAGGGATGACTGGTATACATCTCAGCCAGGTTCAGGTAGTTGATATCGAAAGGCAGGGGAATATGCATAGCCGAAGGAACGGTGAAGACGATGATGATAGATACAATAATCAGTAATAGACAGACCAACAAGATGAGTCCGAAGATGGCAGCAAACCCCACGAAGAGTCCTGCAATGATGGATAGTATCACTGTGAGGGTTGCCCCCAAGCATCCACGATGTTGCTGTACGGGCTGCTTATCCTCTACCACTACATCGGCCAGGTTCTGCGGTGTCACATCCTTCCCTTCCATCTCTAATACCTGTTTAGGTGTATTGGCGGTAGGCATGGCAATGGCCAACACGAAATAGAGAATGATCAGACCCAGATTGATTGAAAAGAAACTTCCGTGGAAAAAGAACTTGAACAATGGTGCCAGGAAGATGTTGGAGCCTAATATCAGCAGCACATAACCGATGCGCCACCAGGTAGCATCCGTTCCCGTATAGGATGCCAAGCCAGAGAGTACACCAGCCACCATCTGGTCGTTGGGATTACGGTAGAGTCGTTTACCGGCTGTTCTTGCCCGCATGTTGTCAAAGATGCTCTGGGCACTCGAACCAGCAGAGCTTGACTTGCGTTCCTCCTCCTTCCCCTCGTCGTCACCGGTCAGCTGCTCAGGCTTTCCGATACGGGTGATGATGTCTTTAACATGATCGATGGTGATGGCTTCAACATCCTGCTGGCGCAGTTCATCAAACAGCTCAGCAATGCGTGCCTCGATATCATTCACTATCTCGTCGCCATCTTCCTTTCGTCCGAACGACTGACGAAGCGACTCAATATACTGTTGCAACAGTTCGTAGGCATCCTCGTCGATCTGGAAGAGGCGCCCGCACAGGTTTATGGTGATATTCTTCTTCATATTTGTTTTATTCTTTAATTCTTCAAATCCAATAGTTTCGGAGTGATTGTCTTCAGGTAGTTAATCGTATTAGAGAGTTCCATCCAAGACGAGTCGAGGCCTTCGAGGAAATGTTCACCCTCTTTACTGAGGGCATAGTACTTACGGGGCGGTCCCTGTGTGGATTCCTGCCACTGGTAAAGCAGCAGTCCATCGTTCTTCAAACGCGTCAGCAACGGGTAGAGCGTTCCCTCCACCACGAGCAGCTCCGCATTCTTCAATTGCTGGATAATGTCGCTGGCATACGATGGCCGATGCTTCAGGAGCAGTAGCACACAGTACTCCAGCATCCCTTTCCGCATCTGCGACTTTGCATTCTCGATATTCATACGATACTGTTTATTAACGTTTGTATTCTGATTCTGTTGCAAAGATAGGTAAAATATAAGTACCTTGTAATGCAAGGTACTAAATAAATACCAATAATTAAATATATTTAACAAGAATACAAGGAATCTGCACATACCCTATCCTTTTTACCTTATTATATATATAGTTTCTGCAAACCCGTCAGAAGAAAAAGGTTTGTGATAAAAGCGTAAAAAAAACACTAAAAATATTTGTCGTTTTAAAAATATTAATTAACTTTGCAACAGAATCTATAAAAAACTACTAACTAACATGCACATCTCATTTTCATATGAAGATGATTTTTGTTCGTGTAATAAACTATCTATCAAATTCTAACACCTTTATTATATTTCATGCAAAACTTATCAACAATTATGCAAAACTATTTGAAATTTCTATCTGTCATCTGTGTCAGTATGATGGTGTTTGGAGGTTCTGCTTCCGCAGCACCACTCACGACTGAGGAACAAGTGTTTCAAGGAAGAGAGACTACACAGGTGAAGGGAGTCGTACTCGACTCTGACAGTCAGCCGGTTATCGGTGCAACTGTTGTTGAAGTGGGCACAGAAAGTAATGGAACCCTAACTGGGGCTGATGGTTCATTTACCATTTCCATTACCAGAGGTGCAAGTCTGAGAATCTCTTACGTCGGCTACAAGACGGTTACCGTCAGGCCAACGGCAGGAAGAACTGTTCAGGTTACTTTGGAAGAAGATTCCGAGATACTGAACGATGTGGTGGTTGTGGGTTACGGTACACAACAGAAGAAACTCGTTACAGGTTCAACGGTTCATGTTACCGCAGAGAACATCGAGGCCGTCAATGCTGTAGATGCCTTCGGCGCACTGCAGAGTCTGGCTTCAGGTATGAACATTGTGATGAACTCTGGACAGCCTGGTGAGGGTTACAAAGTTGTGATCCGTGGTATGGGTACCGTAGGTTCCAATACGCCGCTCTATGTAGTGGATGGTGTACCTGGTGCTAATATCGACGACCTCTCCCCGAACGACATTGAGAGCATCGACATCTTGAAGGATGCTGCATCCAGCGCCATCTACGGTGCCCGAGCATCTAACGGTGTCATCCTCGTTACCACCAAGAAAGGTAAGGGTGGGGCCGGTCATATAAATGTATCTTTCGATGGTTACATGGGTTGGCAGAACGTGAACACCAATGGTGTAACCCCGTTGGATGCCAAGCAGTATATGGAGATTGTCAACAAGGCGAAAGAGATCCAGGGTGTAGAACCTTATAATTTTGCTGAGAAGATCCCCAAGCAGTATCCTCTGATCATGAATGGCACCTGGAACGGTACCAACTGGCTCGAGGAAACTACCATCGACAATGCGCCGATGCACAATGCCTCCATCAATATCAATGGCGGTAGCGATCTGTCACGCTTTGCCCTCGGTTTCACCAAGTACCATCAGACAGGTACACTGGGTGCTCCTGCCGATCCGAAGTTCGACCGCTATACTGTTCGTCTGAACTCCGACTATTCGCTGATCAGAAAACACGGTCGTGACATTCTGAAGGTTGGTGAGAACGTAACCTTCTCGTCCACGAATAAGAAAGGTGTCTCTGTGGGCGGTATCTATGGAAACAGCATCCGTACGCTGCTGGCTTTGACTCCGCTGCTGCCTGCATACAACAGTGATGGTAGCTACTACGAGTATAAGGATATCAAGGCTGACAACTGGAACTTCCTCGACGAGGCAGCCAATCCGCTGGCAGCGATGCTGTATGACAACAGCATGGGCTATAACAAGGGCTGGCGTCTGCAATCAAACTTCTTCCTGGAGTTCGCACCCATCAAGGGTCTTACCTGGCGCACCAGTGCAGGCTGGCTTTACCGTCACAGAGAGAGCCGCAGCTATGTGCCTGTCTATGAACTCAGTGCCAAGAAGAGCCAGGCTAATGATGAAGTCAGACAGAGTCAATCCTACAGCATTCGCTGGTCTTTGGAGAATACCATCAACTGGAAGAAGTCGTTCGGACTCCATAATATCGATGCCCTCCTCGGACAGTCTGTCGAGAAATGGGGTTATGGTAATGGTGTCAACGTAACCAACGGCAACTCACAGTTCCCGGGTTCGTTCGAACATGCCTATATTAAAAATGCCGATGTGATTGACAAATCGTTGACCTCTGTGGGCGGTAGTCCTGAAGAACAGGGTGCCATCGCATCGTTCTTCGGACGTATCAACTACAACTACAACGAGACCTACCTGCTCTCACTCGTGCTCCGCGCCGATGGTTCTTCCAACTTCGCTCGCGGCCATCGCTGGGGTTACTTCCCCTCAGTTTCTGCAGGTTGGGTGATCAGTAATGAGAGTTTCTTTGAGTCAACCAAGAGTTGGTTGGATTTCTTGAAACTGCGTGCAAGCTGGGGACAGAACGGTAACTGTAACATCTCCAACTTCCAGTATCTGGCCACCATCGACATCAACGAACCTTATTACTTCGACAGCAAGGACACTCCAGGCTTAGGTGCCTTCCCTGATATTATTCCCAATCCCGATGTGAAGTGGGAAACCTCAGAGCAACTCGACTTCGGTTTCGACGCCCGTTTGCTGAACAACCGTTTGGGCGTTGTCTTCGACTGGTATAAGAAGACCACCAAGGACTGGTTGGTAAAGCCCGAGAATCTGCTCATCTTCGGAACGAATCCGCCTTATATCAATGGTGGTGACATCGAGAACAAGGGTTATGAGGTTCAGTTGACTTGGAACGACAGGATTGGCAGGGACTTCAGATACAGTGTCTCAGCCAACTTCTCGCACAACAAGAACGAGGTCACCCGTATCGCCAATGCCGAAGGTATCATCCATGGTAGTGAGAATGCCATTGCCCAGAACACGGCAGAAATCAACCGTGTGCAGGTGGGCTATCCCATCGGTTACTTCTGGGGTTACGAGATGGAAGGTATCATCCAGAACGAGCAGCAGCTGCAGGACTACCTTGCACGTAACTGTAAAGGCGACAAGGCTAACTCTCTGCAGGGTGCATCGTTGCAGCCAGGTGACGTGATGTTCAAGGACCTCAATGGTGATGGTAAGATCACGAAAGAAGACGACAAGACCATGATCGGTGACCCGAATCCTGACTACACGCTCGGTCTGAACATCAACCTCGCCTATAAGGGCTTCGACCTGGGTATCAACGGTTATGGTTCATTCGGACAGCAGGTGGCCAAGAGCTACCGTCAGTTCTCTGACCATCCCGATGACAACTACTGTACAGATGTCTATACCAAGTACTGGACAGGCGAAGGCAGCACCAACCGCTATCCACGCTTCTCCGATGGTAAGACCGCTAACATGTCTGAGATCTCACGCGTTTGGATCGAGGATGCTGACTTCTTCAAGATCTCACGCATCTCCTTCGGTTACGACTTCAAGCGTCTCTATTCGAAACTTCCCGTACAGAAGTGTCGTCTCTATGTTTCTCTCAGCAATTTCATCACCTTCACCGGCTACTCTGGTATGGATCCTGAGGTCGGCTTCGGCAACGGAAACAGCTGGGCTTCTGGTATCGACTGTGGCTACTATCCTTCGTCACGCGCCTTCCAGGTGGGTCTGAACGTTAACTTTTAAGAACTGATAATTCATGAAGATTATGAAAAAGAATCTGTTATATATGATTTGCGCAATATGCGCAATCTGTGGTTTATGTGCCTGTGAAGACTTTCTCGACACAGACAACCTCACGAAGAAGGACACCTCGAATTTCCCGATCAGCGAGAGTGATGCCGTACAGATGGTGAATGGTATCTATGCAGCCATGAACCGCAACCTGGCTGATCCAGAGGAAGATCCTTTCTTTATCTTTGACATCGCTTCAGACGACCGTCTGGGCGGTGGTAGTCAGAGTAACATCGGTGCACAGGGCGTTGACCGTCTGATGAACGCCTATCTGGACTGGATGAAACCGCTCTGGAAGCAGCGCTATGCTGGTATCAACCGTGCCAACAATGCCTTGGAAACCATCGACAATGTAACGGAGTGGTCTTCTGGCGAGAAGAAAAGCCAGTTGCTTTGCGAGATTTATTTCTTCCGCGCTTGGTATTATTTCAACCTGGCTCAGGTGTTCAACGGGGTGCCCCTCGTCCTGTCTACAGAAGCAGTAAATCTGCCTAAGTCTACGCCCGATGAGGTGTATGCACAGATTGCATCCGACCTGAAAGCCTCCATCGAGACTGGTCCTTCAACCAAGTATCCTAACTTTGGTATCGGACGTGTTTCCAAGTGGGCAGCCGAGGGTATGATGGCTCGCGTATGGTTGTTCTACACTGGCTTCTATGGTAAGTCTGAACTGCCCCTCGCTGAAGGTGGAAGCATTTCCAAGAGTCAGGTGGTTTCTTGGCTCGAGGATTGTATCCAGAACAGTGGCTACGGTCTGGTCAGCGACCAGCGTAACCTCTGGCCTTACACCAACCCCTACACAGCGAAGGACTATCCCTATGCCCTTGAGAATGGCTTGAACTGGGAAACCGACGAGAACATCGAGAGCATGTTTGCTGTGAAGATGTCGAATGTTCCCGGTTGGAGTGCTGATTCACAGCTTCGTCATAACCGTATTGTAGAGTTCTATAATCCGCGTAAGACTACCGAGGCTGCCTTCCCATTCTCTGTGCAAGGCTATTCTAATGGTCCTGTGTGTTGGAAGTTGTGGACCGATTGGGCTGAGGATCCCGACTACGCAGGCGACTACCGTCGTTTAGGCTCTATCTGTAAACGTGCGGATGAGATCCCCGACTATAAGGGTGATGCTGCCAAGGAAGTGGAGAACACCGACCTGCTGGCTAAGAAATACCTCGGCTGCGAGGCATGGAACGAGGACCACAGCGGTCGTTATCTGAGCTACGGCTACTACTATGGTAGTGAGAACAACCGTCAGACTGGTTTGACACAGTCGCTCGTATGGCTCCGTTTTGCTGATGTACTCCTGATGCACTCAGAGCTCACCGACGGTAAGACCATCTATAATGGCAAGAGTGGTTTGAACGCTGTTCGTCAGCGTGCAGGTCTGGGAGATCTTCCTTATAGTCTGACACTGCTGAAGAAGGAGCGCCGCTACGAGCTCTGCTTCGAGGCTCTGCGCTGGAACGACCTCCGTCGTTGGGGCGATGTACAAGAGCTGGTGAAGAACCAGGCGGGTAACCCCATCCTGAACGAAGGTAATCCGGGTGAGTATTCGTTCACCGTCGACTTCATGCAGCGTTACAATGAAACTGGTGGCGGCTTCTTCAAGATTCCAGAAGATCAGGTAATCTTGTCTGAGGGCGTGCTGGAGCAGAACCCTGGTTGGGGCGAAGGAACGAACTGGACAAAGGGTGATCTACCCTATTTCAAGAAGAAATAATAAAGGAATAATAAATCAAAAGAGGATATGTCAACCGGCATATCCTCTTTTTTATGATCAGCAACTCATCGTCAGCCAATTCTGCAAGATGGTGCGTCCATCTGGAGTAAGTACACTCTCGGGATGGAACTGAATACCATGGATATCGTATTCACGATGACGAAGAGCCATGATCTGACCTTCATCACTCAACGCCGTAATCTCCAGACATGCGGGGAAGTCGTCTGTGGAGACTACCCATGAATGGTATCTCCCCATGGTGAACCGTTCGTTGATATTCGCAAAGATCGGATCGATGCACTTTCCGTCTTCCATGACCAGACAACCCTCTGTGGCCACGCCATGGAAAACATCCGAGAGGTTCTCGAGCTTTCCACCAAAGACCTCCCCGATGGCTTGATGACCTAAGCACACGCCAAGGATGGGTTTCTTACCGGCATAGGTGCGGATCACATCCAAGAGGAGTCCTGCCTCCGACGGAATACCAGGGCCAGGACTCAGTACGATACCGTCGAACTCATCCAGTGCCGACAGTTCGAACTGATCGTTACGGAACACCTTTACATCAGCACCCAACTCCTTCAGCAAGTGCGACAGGTTATAGGTAAAACTATCGTAGTTATCGATAATAATAATCTTATTCTTCTTCATGGCTTCAGTGTTTTACATGGATTCTGCCAGCAGGATGGCTCTTCTCAGCGCACCGAGTTTGTTGTTCACCTCCTGCAATTCGTATTCCTCATTACTCTTTGCAACGATACCACCACCGGCCTGGAACCACAGTTCGCCGTTCCTGCTTACAAACGTACGGATGGTGATGGCATGGTTTAGAGAACGGTCGAAACCGATGTAGCCGATGCAACCGCCATAGGCGCCCCTGTTATGAGGCTCATACTCAGAGATCAGCTGCATGGCACGCACCTTAGGAGCACCAGAAAGCGTTCCTGCCGGGAAAGTGTCTATGAAGGTCTTGATGGGATCAGCCTGATCGTCGAGAACGCCACTCACCCTACTCACGAGATGAATCACATGACTGTAGTACTGCAGGTCTTTGTAGAACTCCACTTTCACCCCATGACAGTTTCGGGAGAGATCGTTGCGAGCCAGATCCACCAGCATCACATGTTCCGCATTCTCCTTGGGATCGTTACGCAGATACTCCGCATTCTTACGGTCCTGCTCCTCATCCCCTGTACGTCGCGTCGTACCGGCAATAGGATCAATGAAGGCATGGTAAGCTGTTTGGGAACCCTCTGTTACCTTCTCTATCCTGCAATGTGTCTCAGGTGATGAGCCGAAGATACGGAAGCCGCCGAAATCGAAATAGAACAGATACGGTGATGGATTGATGCTGCGCAGGGCGCGGTAGAGTTTGAAATCATCACCCTCATACTTCTGCACAAACCGCCTTGAGAGAACAATCTGGAACACATCGCCACGCAGACAGTGACGAATACCTTTCCGGATATTCTCCTTATGCTCCTCATCCGTCAAGGAAGACGAAGTATCGCCCACCGGATGGAAGTCATAGGCATTGATATTCCCTCGGTTCATGGCACGCAGCAGGTCGTCTAAGACCTGTCCTGTGGCGGATTGCTCCTGACAGAGCGTGACCAGTGTTATCTTACTGTTATGATGATCAAAGACGATCACATCCCGATAGAGGATATAATACATGTCGGGTGCATCGTTCTTCTCCTGGGTCTCATCCTTCACGGCGATATCCTCGAAGTAGCGCACGGCGTTGAACGAAGTATAGCCATACAGTCCGCAATACGCCGCATGTTCCCCTTCTACCTGGAAACAATCCAGGAAGTCGTTAATGACATGATGCGTACGATAGTCTTTATCCAGCTGACGACGGACCACGCTACCATCGGGGAAGGTACAGATGCTCTCGCCATGACTCACGGCCACAGAGGCCATCGGGTTCACCCCGATGAACGAACGACTGTTGTTGGCATCGTGGTAATCAGAACTCTCCATCAGCGCGCTCTGCGGATAGAGGTCGCGCAACCGCATATACACACCCACCGGCGTATAGAGGTCGCCCAGGATGGTTCTGCTTTCGGTTGTATAATGAAAACGTATATCCATATTTGTGTTTGTTTGATTGTTATACGTTATGCCTGTCCCTCGAAGACGGAACGCGAAGCATTCAAATAAGTCTCGATATCCTTGTCACCCCTACCGCTGACGGTCAGTACCACCACATCATCGGGTTTGAAGGTCATCTTCTCCAATACAGCAATGGCATGTGCACTCTCTATGGCAGGAATGATACCCTCCATGCGGGTCAGCTCATACCCACCACGGATGGCCTCATCGTCGTTAATGGCCAGTACCTTACTGCGTCCCTTCACAGCCATATTACAATGCATCGGTCCTACCCCAGGGTAATCCAGTCCGGCAGAGATGGTGAACGCCTCCTCAATCTGACCGTCGGGTGTCTGCATCACCAGCATCTTCGCACCATGCAGGATTCCTACTGTGCCACGATGGATGGTAGCAGCCGTATAGTCGGTATCGATACCATGACCGCCTGCTTCTGCCAATACAATCTTCACCCGTTCGTCATCGATATAGTGATAGATGGTTCCTGCCGCATTACTACCTCCGCCGATACAAGCTATCAGATAGTCGGGATAGTCGCGCCCCACCTTCTCCTGCAGCTGCCATTTAATCTCCTCGGAGATCACGCTTTGCATCCTGGCCACAATATCCGGATAAGGATGCGGTCCCATGGTCGATCCCACGATATAGAAGGTATCAGAAGGATGACAACACCAGTCGCGTATCGCCTCCGAGCAGGCATCACTCAAAGTCATGTTACCCGTTCTCACAGGATGAACCTCTGCCCCCAGCATCTTCATACGTTCCACATTGGTATGCTGTCGTTCCACATCAGTGGCACCCATGAACACCTCACATTTCATGTTCATCAAGGCACATACCGTGGCAGTGGCAACCCCATGCTGCCCCGCACCAGTCTCGGCGATGATACGCGTCTTACCCATTCTCTTCGCCATCAGGATTTGTCCGATGGTGTTATTGATCTTATGAGCTCCCGTATGGTTCAGGTCCTCGCGTTTCAGATACAGCTGACAGCCGTACTTCTCACTCATCCTACTGGCATAATACAGCGGTGAGGGACGACCCACATAGTCTTTCAGTAACTGGTGGTACTCCTGCTTGAACGATTCACTCTCAATGATCGGCAGATACGACTTCTGCAAGTCATCCACGCATTTATACAGTATCTCTGGAACATAAGCACCGCCAAACTCTCCGTAGTAGCCATGCTCATCCACGTAAAAACTCTCTTTCATATAACTATTTCTATAAAATATACATCATTATTATTACATCAACGAGTCGAACTCCATGGGCTTATCCTTCCTATACGCCAAACCTGTCATGGTGCAGATCAAATCACCATGCTGGTTTCTTACCTTGATCTCACAATACGGAATCTTATGGTGGTTCAAGGTCTCTACAGCCTCAGCCACCAAGGTATCCCCCTCTGCGGCACTATGCAGGAAGGCGATGGAGTTCTCCAATCCGAAGGTAAGCTTCCCCCGACTATTGGTAATCGCCGCAAAGGCCAGATCGGCCAAGGTGAACAAGGCACCACCTTGACAAACACCACCGGCATTGAGATGCTCTTTGGTTACAACCATCTCTGCCCGGGCGTATCCCTCACGGATTTCTGTAATGCTTGCACCCATATTCTTGGCAAACACATCCCCGTTATTCAAAAAATCTTTTAGTGTCATACTCTCAACTGTCAACTGTCAACTATCAACTGTCAATTCTGCAAAGCAGTTTGCAGCAAGTCCATGGCCTTGTCGGCATCACCCTGAGTCTCATTCAACAGGGTAACGAACTTCGACCCGATAATGGCACCGGCTGCATTCTGCCATGCACTCTCCAACGTCTGCTTGTTACTGATACCGAAGCCTATCATGCGAGAATTCCGCAGGTTCATGCTATGGATATGACGGAAGTAGGCTTGTTTCTGCTCATCGAAGTTTTGCTGAGCACCTGTGATGCTGGCAGAGCTCACCATATAGATAAAGCCATCGGTATGGTCGTCGATGAACCGGATACGCTCCTCACTCGTCTCAGGAGTTATCATCATGATCACCCGCAGATCATATTTGTCGGCAATGGGTTTCACATCATTCAGATAATCGGCAAAGGGAAGGTCGGGAATAATCATTCCTGACACACCACTCTCCACACACTGCTGACAGAACTTCTCTACGCCGTAGTGAAGAACAACGTTCAGGTATCCCATCAGTACGAGCGGTATCTGCACCTCATCCTTGATGCTACGCAACTGCTCAAACAGTTTCGTCAACGTCATACCGTTCTTCAAAGCTACTGTTCCTGCACTCTGGATGACCGGTCCGTCGGCCAGCGGATCACTGAAAGGAATGCCCACCTCGATCATACCGACGCCACGCTTCTCCAAGGTCTTGATGACCTCGGCTGTACCTTCAAGTGTGGGGCACCCAGCACAGAAATAAAGCGACAGGATTTTCTTTCCTGTTACTTTCTGCTCACTAAAGAGTTTGTTGATTTTATTCATTGTTGTATATACTTATTTCACATGTAGTATTATGACTCTCTCACTCTTCTCACCTCAAGCATCTTGAAGAATCTCCTGGATGAAAGTCTTGAGTTTCTCCACATCCTTCAAGGCAGGAGCGGTCTCAAACTTACTATTGAGGTCGATGCCTGCGAACTGTGGGTGAGAGAACGCTTTGATGCGACTTGCATCTTCGGGTCCTATACCACCACTTAACAGGAATGGGGTATCACCATCGTATGATGCGAGAACTTTCCAATCGAACTGCTCACCGCTTCCGCCATAACTATCACAGCGTGTGTCGAAGAGGAACATATCCACATGTCCTTCATACTGTTTGCATGCTTGAAGACTTTCTTCAGATGACACACTTAACGCTTTGATGATCTTTATGTTCGGGCGAACATCTGGATCAATTGTTCTACGCAGGTTATCAATCATCTCAACCGTCTCGTTGCCATGTAACTGCACATAGTCAAGGGCATAGTTATAGACACGTGTTACGATGTTCTGAGGCATATCATCCACAAAGACACCCACACGCTTGGGCAGATTTCCGTCCTGCGCAGAGCAGCCCTCTTCACACTTATTCCCCACACGTCTCGCTTCCGTCAGACGTTCCTCGGAGTAGTCGGGAATGATTCCCGCACAAGAAGAGATCATCTGCACGAAACGACTGCTCGACGGGTAAAAGATAAAGCCCATCAGGTCGATCCCTAAAGAAGCCACTGCGCGAATATTCTCCGGCTCACGCATGCCGCACACTTTGATAATCATAGCGAACTAACAATTGATGATTCAAAATTTTTCATTGTACAATCTGCAAGGAAAGTCTTCAGGGCAGCACCTGGATCGGCTGTCTTCATGAAGTTCTCCCCGATCAGGAAACCGTTAAAGCCAGCCATTCTCAGCTGACGGACAGTTTCGGGATTCGAGATACCGCTCTCGCTCACCTTACACATATCCTTCGGTAAGCGCGAAGCCAGTTGGAAAGAGTTATTCACATCGGTGATGAACGTCCCCAGATTCCGGTTGTTCACCCCGCACATATCCGGTTCCAGCTCTACATAGTCGAGTTCCTTTTCCCCATGAATCTCCAGTAACACTTCCATTCCCAGCTCATGAGCCATGCGCAACAAGTCACGACAGTGGTCGATACGCAGGTCGGCAGCAATGAGCAGTACGGCAGAAGCCCCACAAAGTCGGGCCTGGAAAAGCTGGTATTCGTCGATGACGAAGTTCTTATAGAGAACAGGTAGGGTAACACCTGCACGACGGGCTAACGTAATAAAGGCATCACGACCACCGAAATAGTAATTATCTGTGAGGATACTCAGTGCAGCAGCACCATTCTGCTGGTACGAAAGAGGTATCTCCTCTGCCCTGCCCTCTTCCTTGATCCATCCCTTTGAAGGCGATTTCCGTTTGAACTCAGCGATGATGCCGCAATCGGCAGTCATGAGCGCCTGTCGCATGGAAGGACAGGCATTGCCCTCCATCATCATCTCCTCCACCTTCACATGCAGCGTCTGGGCCGGTACCGCCTCCTTGAAGTGCTCAACCTCCACCCTCTTCCGTGCCACGATTTCTTCCAGTATATCCATATCTCTACTTCATCAATGGTCGGTTTCTTCCCTCACAACACTTGATTAGCTGTTCAGCTCAACGAATTTCTTGAATGTCTTCAGGGCATTACCGCTGTCAATACTCTCACGGGCAATCTCCACGCACTCGCTGATATCCTTCTTTCCTTTCTCCAGTACCTGGATACCGAAGGCTGCATTGGCCAATACGATATTCTTCTGTGCAGGAAGACAGCGGTTTTCCAGTACGCTGTCGAAGATGGCTGCAGCCTCTTCCTCTGTGGCACCTGCCACCAGTTCCTCCGGTTTGGCAATCTCAAAGCCCAGATCCTGCGGCTTGAAGATTCGCTCGTAGTTATTCGTCGTTACCTTGAAATCACCCGTCAGCGAGATCTCATCATAACCGTCGATGCTGTTCACAATACCGTAGTCGATTCCGATTTTCTGGTACACATGACTGTACAGGCGCATCTGGTCTAGGTTGGCCACGCCCAGCAGCTGGCACTGTGGCTTGGAAGGATTGACGATCGGACCCAGGAGGTTAAAGCATGTCGGGAACTGCAACGCCTTACGGATAGGTCCGACGAACTTCATGGCCTTGGCAAAGAGCTGGGCATGGAGATAGACAATACCGCACTCGTTGATGGAACGGTTCAGTTTATCGATATCGTCCGTGAACTTGATGCCGTGGTGGGCAATGACATTCGAGGCACCGCTGGTACTGGTTGCCGCATAGTTACCATGCTTAGCCACCTTGTAACCTGCACCCGCAATCACGAAACAGCTGGTGGTGGAGATATTGAAGGTGTTCTTTCTGTCGCCACCCGTTCCCACTACATCGATATAGCGGTCGCAGTCGAGCGGTACGGGAACACCCGTCTCTAAGATACCATCGCGGAAGCCCAACAGCTCATCCACGGTTATTCCTCTCATCTGCATTGCTGTCAGCAAAGCGGTAATCTGCTCGTTGGGGAACTCGCTCTTTGTGATTCCCACCAGGATGTTCTTGGTTTCTTCACGAGAAAGCTCCTCGTGATTCAGCATCCTGTTCAAGATTTCTTTCATTTCCATACCTTATATATTATTATTGTTATTTGCAATGACGCCTATATGATGAAAAGAGGCCTGTCGTAAGAACGGCAGGCCTCTGGATATCTTAAATGTATACACACGGCAACGTTGCTCACGACTTGTTGAATCTTGAGTAGCGCCACCACCATGCTGCGAATACATTATTAATCATGCTCTTTTTCTTTTAATTTGAATGATTTCGGGTGCAAATGTACACAAATTCTTTTTATCTGCAAAATAATTTGAAGTTTTTTTGTGCATGAAGTAATAAATATACCTATTATTGCGTTAATAAGATGAACAATATAACAAATCCGCCTATGCAACATTTTACACATCAAGAGACAATCAGTCCGTCTGAGAAGACGTTAAACACCATCCGGCAGTTCGCCTATGCTTGTAACCTGCTGAAGCATTACGGTCAATGCCCCAACTATTGTCTGAACTAATTCATTAAAGCAGTAAGAAATGGCAACATTGGTTTCTCCATCGCTGCTGGCGGCGAACTTCATCGACCTCCGCAGCGATGTGGATATGATTAACCGCAGTGAGGCCGACTGGCTTCACATGGATATTATGGATGGTGTCTTCGTACCCAACATCTCTTTCGGTTTTCCTGTTCTGGAGGCTGTAGCCAAAGCATGCACCAAGCCGTTAGACGTTCATTTCATGATTGTACACCCTGAGCAGTACATCCAACGTACTGCCAAACTCGGGGCAATGATGATGAATGTGCACTACGAGGCCTGCACACATCTGCACCGTACCGTTCAGGAAATTCACGATGCCGGCATGAAAGCCGGTGTCACCCTGAACCCTTCCACACCCGTCAGTGTTCTGGAAGACATCATCAATGATGTTGATATGGTACTGCTGATGAGTGTCAACCCCGGCTTCGGCGGTCAGACGTTCATCGAGAACACCATATCCAAAGTACAGCGACTCAAAGAGCTGATTGTACAATCTGGCTCGAAAGCCCTGATTGAGGTTGACGGTGGTGTACAGGCAGAGACTGCCCCCCGACTGGTAAAAGCCGGTGTGGATGTACTTGTCAGCGGCAGCTATGTATTCAAAGCCGCCGATCCGTTCCAGACGATTAAGGAATTAAAGGCACTGTAATCCCCTTTTTACTGAGTTTGATTCATTGAAGGGCTCGCGATCACATCTCCAACTGGAGCATGATCTGGTGTTCGCGTGCCATTTTGCGCATGTTCATCACCGCATAGCGCATGCGGCCCAGTGACGTGTTGATGCTCACACCCGTTGTCTCGGCAATCTCCTTGAACGACATATCCTGATAGAATCGCATGTAAACCACCTCACGTTGTGTAGGCGGCAGCTGGTTCATCATTCGGGTAACATCGTTCATCACCTGTGTGTTGACGTACTGGTTCTCCACATTCGCCTCCATCAGATCCCTCGAGGAGATGTTCGACAGGTCGTTCTCTTCGTTCGGCTCCACAATATTCTCAGTACGATGATCACGATACCAGTCCATAATCACGTTATGGGCAATGCGCATCAGCCAGGCAGAGAACTTGCCACTGTTGACGTACTTCCCCTGATGGAGCTTAGTAATCACCTTGACAAATGTCTCCTGGAAGACATCATTAGCCCTATCGTGGTCGTGAACCACGAATAAGATATACGAAAAGAGCTTTGATTGCGTGCGTGAGAGCAGTAAATCAAATGCTTTATTGTTTCCTCCAACATACGATAAGGCCAACTCTTCGTCGGTCATACCTTTCAGATTGTCCATTTTTTCTATCTATTTGTATTGAAGTAACAATGTTTCGATAGGCATTTGATTTTAATTATTAATAAATTTTCGGGGGCAAAGATAAATAGTTTCGTTGAAATATGCAAACTTCTGATAAAAAAAATCGCATTTTTCTTTGTCTATTCGCATTTTCGTTATATCTTTGCACCCGTAAGGTTCGCTATAGACGCGATTAAAAAGGGAATGGAGTGGAAATCTCCGACTGTCCCGCAGCTGTAAGTTCCATTATACCCACAAGCAACGGGCCACTGCCAGAAGGCGGGAAGGCGTTTGAGGGTGGAACAGAGTCAGAAGACCTGCCTTATGTGAACTCGCCGACTCTCTCGATGTAAGGGACGAAGGCAACCAAAAATAATGATTCAATAGCAACTATCCTGCCGATAGGCAGAATAGGTATGTTGTATAGGTAGTGACACTAGCAATCGTTAGTTATTTTTCTAACCGTACGTGTATTATTATATAAGTTTATTAGGTGAAAGAGTGGTGCGTGAAGCATCGCTCTTTTATTTGTTGGCAAAAAAATAGAGGTTGTCTGCAGGACGCAGACAACCTCTTCTGTTGTTTCGTGAAAAAGGCGAAACCATAAAATGAGATGCTGCAAATATAGGGTATATTTACGAAAGTTCCAAATATTTAAACGAAAATCTTCATTTTTTAACATTTCGGGAGTGTCATCCGTACACTATCTCCCAAGTGATTTTAATCTGCTTGAAAACGCTTCAAAAACCTTTGTACATGCGGTTTTGCATTCTAAAACCTATGGTTTTGGGGGCTAAAACCTATGGTATTGGACGCTAAAACCTATGATATTGGACGCTAAAACCATAGGTTTTGGAAATGATTCCCAACGTGGGAATACTTTGTTCCCAACGTGGGAACATTTCGTTCCCAGCATGGGAATAAGCTGACATTTTGTGAGTACTATGAACATAGAGATCATTGTCTCTTTCCTTTATAATCAATATAGAACCAATCGTCGCTCACCCATTCCCAATGTTCATCATCGGGATCGCTCTTATGACCTGTGTATGTAACTCTTGCCTTGCCTCCCTCAAAAGGAAAAGCACACTTAAATTGAGGTTTAACAGTAACATGTCCCAAAGAATCTGCAAACCCCATAAGACCATCATCGTTAACTATACGAAAATAGCCTTCATGCAAATAGTCAGGTGTCAAATTATCAACCACTAAAGCATGACATGTCACTTGACCCTCTATATTAATACATGGTATACCTTTTACTCCTCTCTCCAAAACAAAACCAACAGGTGCAAGACTATCACTCACACAATAGTAAAACCGCCCAAAAGGTATTATTGTATCACCTTTTTCATTCACGTAACAAACAGGAGATGCCAAATAGTTCTCATCCTTACAGACTGCATATAGTCGTTTACCAGTATAGCCACGTACTTGTCCTGCATGACGGTGTTCAAATATGGGATCAGGATTGTGTAATAAATCTCCACTTGTCCGAATAACAATCTTCGTCAGCAAGCCATTACCAAAATAGAAGGTCGTAGATGAATTGTAATCATTTGTCAAACAGACTGTTTGTATATTGTCCGTTATCTTTTTCAGCTTTAATCGCTGAAGTACATCTTCCCTCTTTAGACCAACATGGATGTTTTTGTCAAGACGGATCCTGCTATCTGTAATACTGGCATATACCAACAGATAACTGTGAACTTTCTCATCAACAATATACTCTTCAAAAACTAACTGATTACCACTGTCCTTGAACAACAACGTGTGCCTCTCTTTCCAATAATCATCCAATAAAGTGTATGGCAGGAATGATAACGATTCCATCGGAGAATGCTCGATTCCAGAATATTGATCATAAGAATGGGGAATGGCTAAAAGAGAATCACCAAAGACTACCTGTTCCAAATAAACAGGAATTTTGCCCTCTACCTCCACAGCCTCGCGAGTGCTAAAATAGCCACAGCTAACCCATGTGAAGAGAACTGACACGAGCAAAAATAGACAAGTACCGATCTTAAAACATCTTTTCATGCGACAAATATACAAAATCTTTTCGACTATTAGGGAAAAGAGATAAGAGATTAGTACAAAAAGAATGTTAAAGTAAGATATTTTCATTCGATATTGCCTTTTTTTCCTTATTTTTGTAAAGAAAACAAAAAACAGACGAAAGATGAATCATTTTATTGGCAATAAGAACCAAAACATGAAGAAAACAATTCTTACCCTGTTATCGGCCTTCGCACTGACCGTGCAAGCGCAGACACTCCCGTATCAGAACCCAGCGTTAAGTCCGGCGGAACGTGCAGCCGACCTCTGCTCGCGTCTGACCATTGAAGAGAAGGTATCCTTGATGCTCGACCGCTCCCCTGCTATCGAACGTTTAGGTATCCCGCAGTTTGAATGGTGGAACGAAGCCCTTCACGGTATCGGTCGTAACGGTTACGCTACGGTGTTCCCCATCACCATGAACATGGCCGCTTCCTTTAACGACGCATTAGTATATAAGGTATTCAGCGCAGCCAGTGACGAGGCACGTGCCAAGAATATGGAAGCCAAGCGGAATGGTGAGATGGCTCGCTACCGCGGACTGTCGTTCTGGACACCGAACATCAATATCTTCAGAGATCCGAGATGGGGACGCGGACAAGAGACCTACGGCGAGGACCCCTACCTCACCACGAAGATGGGACTGGCTGTGGTGCGCGGACTGCAAGGCTACAGCTATGAAGGTAAGAAGCCTGCCTCGAACTACGCCAAGCTCTTTGCCTGTGCCAAGCATTATGCCGTACATAGCGGCCCCGAATGGAACCGTCATAGCTTCAATGTGGAGCAGCTGCCTGAACGCGACCTCTGGGAAACCTACCTCCCCGCCTTCAAAGCCTTGGTGCAGGAAGGCGATGTGAAGGAGATTATGTGTGCCTACCAGCGTATTGATGGAGAACCTTGCTGCGCCCAGACCCGCTATCTCCACCAGATTCTACGTGATGAATGGGGCTTCAAGGGTATCGTTACCAGCGACTGCGGTGCGATACGCGACTTCTGGGCACCGGGACGTCATGGGTTCTCCACCACACAAGCTGAATCATCGGCCAAAGCCGTCATCGCCGGAACGGATGTGGAATGCGGTAGTGATTACCGTTCACTGCCCGAAGCCATCAAGAACGGCTTCATCACGGAAGAGCAGATCAACACCAGTCTGTTACGACTCCTGCAGGCTCGCTTCGAACTGGGTGACTTCGATCCGGACGATATGGTGGAATGGACCAAGATTCCCATGAGCGTAGTGGCCAGTAAGGAACATAAGCAGCTGGCATTAGAAGTGGCACGCGAAGGTATGACACTGCTGCAGAACCGTAATAATATCCTTCCCTTACAGCGCGACCAGAAGATCGTGGTGATGGGACCGAATGCCAACGACTCCACCATGCTGTGGGGAAACTACACCGGTACACCCACCCAGACCGTAACCATTCTGGAAGGTATCCGTAATAAATGCGGAGACGTACCTTATATACAAGGCTGTAACCTCACCCGGAATGAAGTCATTGTGAGTCTGTTCAACGACCTCAAGACTCCTGATGGCAGAAAGGGTATGCGTGCTACCTACTGGAACAACGAACAGTTTGAAGGTACACCTGTTACACAAGTGGAGAACACCTCGAGCATCCATCTCGTGAATGGTGGTAACACCGCCTTCGCACCTGGTGTCAACCTGGAGCATTTCTCAGCAAAGTACGAGGGAATCCTCACACCACAGAAAGATGCGGATATCATGATCAACCTGAATGCCGATGATTATACCGCCGTGATCTTCAATGGCGATACGCTGGTAAGCAGATGGAATGCCCATGGTGTCAGGGAGCAGTCGTATACCCAGCACGTGGAGGCCGGTAAGCAGTACACCATTGAAGTGGACTATGTGCAGAATGTGGGAATGGCCTTCCTGGCCTTCGACATTGCCCAAAGGGTTAACACCGACCATAACAGTCTGTTACAGCAGGTAAGCGATGCCGACGTCGTGGTCTTCGTGGGCGGTATCTCCCCCCGACTGGAAGGCGAGGAGATGCGGGTGAACGAAGAAGGATTCCGCGGTGGCGACCGTATCAGCATCGAGCTGCCGAAGGTACAGCGCGAACTGATTGCCGATCTGAAGCGGGCTGGTAAGAGCGTGGTCTTTGTGAACTGCTCAGGTAGCGCCATGGGACTGGTCAGCGAGAGTCAGTATGCCGACGCTATCCTGCAGGCATGGTATGGTGGTGAGCAAGGGGGTAATGCCGTGGCCGACATACTCTTCGGCGACTACAATCCAAGCGGTAAGCTACCCATCACCTTCTATCAGAATGCGGAGCAGCTGCCCGACTTTGAGGACTATCGCATGGAGGGACGTACCTACCGTTATTTCAAGGGCGATGCCCTCTTCCCCTTCGGCTACGGACTGAGCTACACGACCTTCCAGATCAGTAAGCCTACTTATAATAATGGTAAGGTTTCTGTTACGGTGAAGAACACCGGAAAGCGGGCCGGAACAGAGGTAGTACAGGTATATGTCCGTAATCCCAAGGATGTGGACGGTCCTGCCAAGACGCTCCGTGCTTACCAGCGTGTTCAGCTGAAAGCCGGTGAGAGCAAGACGCTTTCCATCTCCCTACCCCGTTCCAGCTTCGAGTTATGGGACGCCAAGAGCAACACCATGCGCGTAGTGCCCGGCACCTATGAGATCATGGTAGGTTCTTCTTCGCGGGATAAAGATCTGAAGAAGACCGTTGCCAGCATTCGGTAATACGAGAACCTATAAATAAGAGGGACAGCTTCTTGATTGAATGACCAAAATCCAATCAAGAAGCTGTCCCTCTTATTATGAGAAGACGTTAAGCCTTCTGCTCTTCTTTCTTCACAGGCTTTTTGGCTGCAGCCTTCTTCGGCGCTGCCTTGGCCTTGTCGATCTTAGCCTTGAGCTTATCCTCTTCAGCCTGCATCTTCTCCACCTTCGCCTGCAGACGGGTGATCTCCTTGTCCTTCATATTGATCTCATCACCCTGATTACGGATGGTGGTGAGTAAGGCGTTCAGTTCATCATTATCGATATCCTCAGGATAAAGACCACGTACACGACTCATGAAGTCGCCCAGGATATTCATGTAATTGGTGAACGCATCGAACGGACTGGCATAAATGCCGCGGTCGAGTCCCACGTTACTGGGCTTGGTGGTCATGAACCTGAAATTGTTCGAAGCCTGCAGGTAGTCCCAGTCCTGATTGATACGCGGATCATTGGCAATGCGAACACGGTCGGCTATACTATACAACTTATTGAAAGCCTCCCGCTGCATGGGGTTACCCAGCCAGCAAGACACGTCGCGCTCCTCGTCCACCCACGACAAGGTGTCGGGTACATTGAGAGCGCCTACACTCTTCATCTTCGAGCAGATCTCAGACGGTGTAGAGAAGGTGATACCCTTCTGCTTAGCGCAGACGGGCAGTGCCTTGATGAACTCCAAGATATTACTGCTCAGCGGCTGGGCGATACCCAGGGCAGAGAGTTCCATGAAGATATTGATGACCTGCTCCTCTTCCGGGAAGTTAGCAATGCGTGTGATATAGTCATCGGCAAAGAGCGGATAGCCATCCCACTCGCTGTTGTTGAAACGCAGCGAGATATCATCCGACAGCTCCACGTCGCGCAGCAACAGTTTCAGACTCGGTGCGAGGGCACAGTTATACACATAGTGCGGACTCTTCCAGCCCAGCACATGCTTGGCACCTTCGGTAAGCATTCCCTTGAAGCCAAGGGCAGCAGCCTGCGCACCGATATCATCACTGTAGATCAGTGATGAGTTACGGAGGATGGTTGGCTTCTTACCGAAGTACTCCTCGATCTTGGCAGCCTGCTTCTTCACGTCGGCAGCAAAGCACTCCTCGTTGGCAAGGGCCGAAAGACCATGACTATATGGCTCAGCCAGGAACTCCACACTACCGGTCTCGTTCAGCTGCTGCAGCTTTTCCAGTACCTGCGGTGCATGCATCTCCAGCTGTTCGATACCTGTTCCCGACAGCGAGAAGGCCACCTTGAAGAATTTACCATGCTCGGCAATCATCTCCTGCAGGGCAGTCAGTGCGGGCATGTACGAACGTTCTGCAATATCCGTGATGCTACGTTCGTTTTCGTAGTCATCATAGTAGTAATGATCTGCACCGATATCAAAGAAACGGTAACGCTTCAGATGGATAATCTGATGTATCTCGAAATATAGACAAATTGTTTTCATTGTTTGATGAGTTTATGGGGTTAATGGGCTTAATGGGCTTAATAGGCTTAATGACTATTGGGACTGTTCCCAGCCGAGAGTTCTTTTATAGAGGGTGCGGATCCAGCGACCCACCTTTTCCCAAGTAATCTGGTCAACCTCTTTCTTACCCTCTTCCTGCAGGTATTTGAAGAGACTCTCATTGGTACAGATGGAATACATGGCATCAGCCAATGCATGGATATCCCAGTAGTCAACCTTGATGCAGTTATTCAGAATCTCAGCACAACCGCTCTGTTTGGAGATAATCGACGGCGTACCGCACTGCATAGCTTCGAGTGGTGAGATACCAAACGGTTCAGAAACCGAAGGCATCACATAGACATCAGAGTCTTTCAGACATTCATACACCTGTTTGCCGCGCATGAAGCCCGGGAAGTGGAAGCGGTCGGCTATACCCCTTTCAGCAGCCAGGTAGATCATGGCCTCCATCATATCACCGCTACCGGCAAAACAGAAGCGCACGTTACTTGTTCTCTTCAATACCATATTGGCAGCCTCCACGAAATACTCAGGACCCTTCTGCATGGTGATTCGTCCGAGGAACGTTACCACCTTTTCCTTTCCTGTATGATCGGGACGCGGGATGTCCTGCAGCTCCTGTCTGAGCGGATACACCGCATTGTGCACGGTGTAACACTTCCGCGGATCCTGGTGGTAGTGGTTGATAACGGTCTGACGAGTCAGCTCCGACACACACATGATGCAGTCGGCATTATCCATACCATCCTTCTCTATTCCATACACGGTAGGATTCACCTTACCACGACTGCGGTCGAAGTCGGTTGCATGCACATGGATACACAACGGTTTACCGCTTACATTCTTCGCATGGATTCCAGCAGGATATGTCAGCCAGTCGTGAGCATGAATGATATCGAAGTCCTCTGTTCGTGCCACCACACCTGCTATCACCGAGTAGTTGTTGATCTCCTCGTGCAGGTTCGAAGGATAGCCACCAGCGAACTCCATGCAACCGAGGTCGTTGACATTCATGTAGTTGAAATCCGCATAGATATTCTCGCGCAGCTTATAGTAATAGTCGGGGTTCATAATATTCCCCACGCGACTCTGAACATAGTCACGGTTCACATCCCGCCAGGCAATGGGCACCGCATTCATGGCAATGATACGGGCAGCGTGCTGCTCCTCATCACCGAACGGATGCGGCAGACAGAGCGCAATCTCAATATCACCCTGTGCCTTCAGTCCTTCAGAGATGCCATAGTTGGCAGTGGCAAGACCGCCAAACACATGAGGAGGATACTCCCATCCAAACATTAATACTTTCATAGTCGTGCCTCCTTATCTATTATATGTATATTTCTCCAGCATATTCAGCGTTCGCAGAATCTCTGCCACATTCATGGCAAATGACATGGCACCGCGAGCACGGAACGGCGGGTTACCGTCTGACATCTCCGGAATGGTTCCTATACAGTTCCTTACCATCTCGTCCTCATAGCCCACCATCTGGCGTTCCACGAAGCTGATACGGGTACGCTTGTAGAGTTTCAGACAAGCCTCAAGGTAGAAGCCGCCGAGCCAAGGCCATGCCGTTCCCTGATGGTAGGCATAGTCACGCTGTGTCTGCGGACCCACATACATCGGGTTGTAACCACCGCTCTTCGGTGAGAGGGAACGCAGTCCCTTGGGTGTCAGCAACTCACGAGTACAGATATCCAGCACACTCTTCTTCTGGTCGTTCGACAACGGAGAATAATCAAGCGCCACAGCGAAGATCATGTTCGGTCGTACGCTCCAGTCCATCATATTCCCATCCACATAGTCGAAGAGATAACCATAGTCGTTAAGGAAGGTATCCACGAAGGCCTCCTTTGTCTTGGCAGCCATCTTCTCCAGATGCTCCTCGGCCTTGGCATCCTGACGCATCCTTGCCAGCTTGGCGCAGAATTTCAGGGCATTGTACCACAGGGCGTTGAACTCAACGACGTAGCCTGTACGCGGCACAACCGGTCGACCATTAGCCGTGGAGTTCATCCAAGTAACAGCCTTGTCCTTACCCTCCGTACGAAGAAGACCGTTCTCCTCCAAGGTCAGGTTAGGATGACCGCCCTTCTCGATATACTCCACGATATCACGAACCAGCTTACCATACATATTGAAGCATTTCTCTTCGCCTGCCTCCTTGGCATACTGCTGAACAGACCATATCGCCCAAAGGGGAACATCAGGCTGTTCCATCTCGTAGATCTTCACCGACACAGGCTTACCTTTCATGAATTCGCGCAAGCCCTTTTCGGCTGTCTTCATCACCAGTTCGAAGTAGTCCTGCTCCTCAATGGCCAGAGTCAATCCAGGCAAGGCAATGAACGTATCCCTTGCGCGGCATTTGAACCAAGGATAGCCGGCCAGGATATACCGTTCGTCCTTCTTCGTTCTGTTATGGAACTGATGAGCGGCATTCACCAGGCAGTGGAAGAAATTGTCGCGTGGCGCCCGTTCATCCACCTCCTTGTCGAAGAGCGACTTCAGACTACTTGTGCGGATGCTGGACGTAGAAGCGGCAAAGACAATGCTCTCGCCTTTCTTGATATCCATCTCAAAGAAGCCAGGTACGTAGAGGTCCTCATTAGACGCATATCCTCTCTCCTGTTCCTTCGGATACTCCACCCCCCTGTACCAATCGGGCTGGAAGATGAACTCGTTCTTCTTACTGAACTGCATGTACAGATCAGGATAGCCCGCATACATACAAGTCTTGATGCCGTTGTCCACCGACTGATAGTCGCGACTGGCCACGGAATTCTCATGCGTGAACTGTCTCACGCTACGGAATGCAAGGAAAGGACGGAAGCGAAGCGTAGTAGCAGAATGTGCATCCTCCAGCGTATAACGGATCAGAATCCTGTCCTCATAATGCTGGAACACCACTTCCTTTTTCAAGATTACACCACCAACACGATAAACGGTGGTAGGTACTTTGTCACAATCAAATTCCCGGATGTACTTATGTCCTTTAGGACTGTAGTTGTTGCCCTGATACTTATGGAGTCCCAGATTGAATTCAGCACCATGCTGAATAACGGTAACATCGAGTGATGAAAGCAGGACGTGGTTCTCGTCATCGATCTCCGGGATGGGAACGACGAGCAGTCCATGGTACTTTCTGGTGTTACAGTCAACAATCGTGGAACATGAGTAAGCGCCCGAGCGGTTGGTACGAAGTAACTCGCGCGGTAGTGCTTCTTCCAAGTTGGTCATCAGAGCCTTTTCAAATCGCAAATAACCCATAGATGCTATATTGAGGTTTTTAGTTGTTCTGGTTGGATAAATCCAGTTCAAAAGTAATAAAAATAACATAGAAGACAAAATAAAATAACAAGAATTTCATATCCCTTATCGTTTTTTATGTTTTAGAATATAAAAACTGTCACATAATTTTCTCTTTTCAAGAAAAAACCGTACTTTTGCACCACTAATCGCCCACTAACAGGATAAAGGTATTAGCTATGGCAGCAACAAAAGAATTTGGAAAAGAAGAAATCACCGATATGGTTTGTTCCATATGGGAGCCGTTGAGTGCTGCCCAGCGACGTTTGATCGGACAGCATTTATCTTTCAAACAGTTCAAGAAGAATGAGATGATCTTCAAGGAAGATGAGCAGCCCTTCCAGATGATGTGCCTGGTGCAAGGCAAGGTGAAGATCTTCAAGGAAGGAATGGGCCGTTGTCAGATAGTTCGTGTTGTCAAGCCACAAGAGATGTTCGGCTATAGTGCCTTCTTCGCCCACGGATGCTACAAGACCAATGCCATGGCTTTCGAACCATCAGTTGTTGCTTTCATTCCCATGAGCATCGTCACCCAACTTATGCACGATGGTCATGGTATCACCCAAGCCATTATCACCCAGCTGTCAACAGCATTGGGAGATTCGGACGACCGCACCATCAACCTTACGCAGAAACATATCCGCGGGCGTTTGGCAGAAGCTTTGATGATCTTGAAAGACCATTATGGATTGGCAGATGACCATTGTACGCTGAATATTTCCTTGAGTCGTGAGGACCTGGCGAACCTCTCGAACATGACCACCAGTAATGCCATCCGCACCCTTTCCTCCTTTGCCAGCGAGAACCTGATTGCCATCGACGGCAGGAAGATCAAGATTCTCAATGAAGAGGAATTACTGAGAATATCCAGAAACGGTTAACGAAAGACCCATATCCTTCGTTAACCCGGAATCAGGAAGTTGATCACCTCCTGCTCTATACCCACCGTAAACGCACCTTCGGGCGTATTCATCAGTCGTCCGTCAACACTCACCAAGGCATGTGCCGCCTCGTTCACCTCCACCTCGGTAGTACGATAAGGATGAACGCTGCGGTGGTTCAGGAACTTATTCGTGAACAAGAGATAGAAGCCCTCAATGAGCTGGGCCATCTGTGGATGATACACCACCGACACATCCAGCATACCATTATACGGCACGGCATTTGGTGTCTGGCCGTAACCCCTTGCACTACCTATACATACCGTCATCACCTTCCGTTTGATCACTTCCGAATTGATTTTCAGGTTCATTTTGTATTCCATGCGCTGGAACACCATCAAGAGGAACGAAGTGAAGAACGACAAGGTACGTGAACCGAACAAACGACGCGTTTGCCGCCGCAGGTTCATGACAGAGGCAATCAGTCCGATATTAAGACAGTTCAGGAAATACCGATGACAACGTTCCCCTTCGCGGTTAGTATAGCGAACACATCCCAGATCGATCTTCCTCACCCGGTGTTTGATCAGCCAGTCGATGGTCTGTTCCTCCTCTCCTACCTTGATTTCCCAGTAACGGGCAAAATCGTTCATCACACCGTTGGGTATTACGCCCAAGGCAATCTCATCGCGCACCTCCTTCGGAACCTGCATCAAACAGTTCACCGCATCGTTCAATGCCGAGTCGCCGCCCACGATGATAATGGTCTTGTAACCATTATTGATCATCATGTTCACCAACCGTTCCACACTATTGGAATTCTCACTCTGCACCTTGTCGAACACCACCCCTTTCTCATTCAGGATCTTCTCGATCCTCTCCCACCGTTTCTGTGGACGGAAGATGTCACGTTTCGGACAGTAGAGAATAGCCCAACGGCTGTTTGTCTCGTTATTCGCCATATCTCGTTACTCTTTTGTTTATTCCTTTGAATCAATATCCTTAAAATAGGAAGAAATCTCCTGACCTTCAGGTACCTTGTCCAAATAAGCCTTACCTTCCGCATTGGAAATCCTCTTCCCGTTGAGCGAACACTCATTAATGACTCCCTCCACTTCGAGGACATTGAGTTTCCAGATGCGCTTACCGTTCTGGAAAGCATGTATCTCCCGCTGCCATGACGGTCCTCCGGCAGGTCCTGCAAGTTTCAGATAGCTGATGCCATCTTTCTCACACTTTGATGGCCGCAACCGAGGATTCTCGATGGCCACCAGTAAGAACTTCCCGTCCTTACGAATGAAGAAAGCCCCATTCTTATCGTCTTTGTCACGCAGCCATAACCATTCATTGTCGTAGTCAATAAAGCAATGGCTCCACTTGGTCAGTACCACATCCTTCTCACCCATTTCGTCAGCATGATACATCTTGTCCATCACTGCCAGATCCTTCTTCCAAACAGGTATATCCTCGTCAATCAAGGAATGGAAGCACTCATATTCCAGTTCCACAAGCTGATTTCCTCTGGGGAAGAGCATTCCGATGACGAAACTCTCAGGAGCGCTATGGGTATAGCAGAGCTCCAAGCCTTTCGGACCCTCGAAGGCTGCCTCGATACTGTTGGGAATATAACCATCGGCATCAGCGTTCCAGGTTGATCCCCACTCTTCATTGTAATAGCCCAGGTTCTCCAACTTACAGATGCTATCACCATCTATCAGCAGCTCAAGCGCCAAGGCGAACTTACGGTCGGCATCGTATGGATCCTTGGGAGCGTTCTTATATTCACCCTTGAACTCAATGGCACCCATCGTATAGCGGTCGCCTATGGTATAAGTCTTGTAAGAGCGCTCTGCCTTCATACCGTACTGTTCCTCCAGTTTCTTGACAACATCGGCAGGAAGCTCAGGATAATTATAGTCTTCTGTCCGAAGACTCTTTATTTCAAGTCGCTTACGCGATTTCAAATAACTGTCAGTGGCGATGACCATACCCCACTCGTTTTCGGTCTTGTCTTTAGGATTGACATACTCGAAACGGGCACAGAGCGCAGGAATCTCTTCACGACCGTGAATCTCACCAATGCTCGGCGTGTTACCATCGGGATCCTTCAGCACCTCATCCACAAACCTCACCTTCACAATCCCATTGGCTGTGAGCAGATTGGTATATTGCGCAGCATTACGACGGAACATCTCCTGCTGTTCCCAAACACGACGCCACACATCGAAGTACTCCGCATTATCTTCGGTTTTTTGCGGTTCCTCGATGTTTGCCCAATAAAGCATGTGCATGTATTTTCCATCCCCACCGATGAGGAACATCGGTAAGGGCGTGGTATCGTTCTCCTCGATGATGCTATCGATAACGACAGCCACTGAATCCGCACGATCAGCAGAGGTTGTCTGACTCTTGTTCTTACAGCTGATCATCATGGCCATCACGCAGACGGTCGCAAACATTAGTTTCTTCATTTGTCGGTTATGATAAATCTGGAACCATTCCAGGTTAGGCGAAAATCCCTCTTACCAGAAGGAGTATAGTAAGAAAACACGATGGTCTTTCCCTGACGAGGAAGTGCGTGTGATGTAGCCTCGGTGCCATCAGGAGCCTCAAAGCCAAGACCCAGCTCATCACCATACACCACCTTCATCTTTCGGGTAGCATTGTTGTACTTATAGAAGGTAATGCCTGTGTACTGTCCGGCAATGGCTTTCCCATTCATAAAGAGGTCGTTGGAGAGAGCCACCAGCTTATGCTTCTTGTCGGCATAGTTCCAATAGCAGCACTCAATGACCAGTCGGTAGGTGTTGTCATCATCCGTGTCGGTTGACTCATAGCCCACATACCCGTTCTGTACATCAACGATGAGATCATCACCAGGCATCTGCTTCATACCGTTCTTGTAGAAGTCCCATGCTTCCCTCAACCCGTTGAGCGACTCATCTGTCTCATCCTCCTGTGAGAGAAAGGCTGCAACGAAGTCCTTGATATTGGGAGAAGTACCCTTGAAACTGACAGTTATATCATCCAAACCATCATCATATACATACGGTTCCGTTTTGGCATATACCGGCTTCATACCATCCCAGGTGAAGGTATGCACCACCGGCCCGTCGCCACTCCAGTCTTGCACGGTCACGTTCTTACCCGTCTTCGGCAGATTACAGAATATCTGCTTATTCTCTCCCTTGTCGCCCCAACGGTATCCCTTCAGGATGTCAGGCTCCGGAGTGAGAGTCTTCTTCTGCGGATCATAGTCATAGGTACATAGCACCTCCATACAGGGATCCGTGGGCTTGCCCAAAAGTACAGCTAAGAGTTTATGACCGTTGGAACGGTTCCAATAACAGGCCGACATATACTCACCGTCGGTGCCTCCATCACCCACGGAAGCATATCCATTCTTGCTATCGATGGTAACGGTAAGTTCCGTTTCCTCATCAAGTACCTCCTTGGAGAGACCTTGCTCCATTGTATTCCTTATGGATCCCACCATCCATGTAGGCCAGGTCTGGTCGAACCGCTCCAGCATGATGCCAAAGCTGCCGTTGATAACATTATCGATGGTCTTGGAAGCCCATCCCTTGTTAATCACTTCAAGTGGTGTACTCTCAAACCGCATGTCCTGTGCCAAGACAGAAAAAACGGATAAAAAGCCCATGGTTAGTATGAGCGATACTCTTTTCATCTTATTCAGTTTCTATGATATGACAAATACGATCCATTGTTTGTTCCATGCCCCCTCCTTCAGGAAGGAACGGAGCAGGCAGCCAATGGATTTTGAATCCTCTTCTTTCCATTCCTCTGAACCATGTCATCTGTCGTTTGGCAAACTGATGAATGGCTATCTCCAGCTGTCGGAACATCTCTTCGTAGGAGAGTTTACCGATGATATACTCCGTTACGTACTTATACTCCAGTCCGTAGTAGATCAGGTCATCTGCAGGAATACCACTGTCGAGCAGTCCTTTCACCTCCTCCACCATTCCCTCCTCCAGTCGTTGCTGGAGTCGTCGGGTAATGCGCTGTCTTCTTACCTCCCTATCCACATCCACACCTATTATTATATAGGGTATCTTCGGGAACTGCCGTTCCTCCATGGGAGTGTGCAGATTATACGTTTCTATCTCGATGGCTCGGATGGCCCGTTGCACCGTATCCACATCCGTACGGTTATGCATATTCGAACCCGTCTGCTTCTTCAGGTCAACCAGCATCTCCGTCAGCTCCTCCAACGAGCGGTCGGCCAGCTCTTCCCTCAGTTCAGGGTTCTGCGGTACAGGCGAGAGTGAATACCCTTTCAGTACCGACTCGATATACAACCCTGTTCCTCCGCAAAGGATGGGTTGTGCCCCTCTGCTGATGATATCCTCATACGCCTGGAGGAAATCCTGCTGGTATTGAAAGAGGTTGTATTTCGTTCCCGGCTCGCAGATATCAATCAGGTGGTACGGAATCTTTAATCTTTCATCTTTAATGTTTAATGTATAATCCTCCAGATCCTTACCCGTACCGATATCCATGCGGCGATATACCTGACGACTATCAGCACTGATAATCTCCCCGCCTACTCTGGCGGCGAGGGCAACGGCCAACGAGGTCTTGCCACAGGCTGTAGGTCCGAGTATGGTAATCAGCCGCTGCATACACTACTTCACGATGCGATTAACACGCTTCATTCCCTGGTAGCTCACGCTCGGCTGTTTCTCCAGGTAACTGATAATCATGTCAGCCGTCTGCTTATTGATGCTATGTCCCTGATCCTTTCTGGGAGAGTCGCAGATGGAAGTCACGTAGCTGCTGGTCACCACCCGATACGTCTTTTTCATATTCAGTTTCTTACCATCGGGGGTAAACACCTTCAGATCCTTGATATGCTGCGGATCCCCCTTGTCGTAGGTCACCTCACACTTGATTCCTCCCACTCGTGGGAAGCCATAGCCATCATTCTGTCCGCAGGCAATGAGCATCTGGTGCAGCTCCTTACCTGTAAGCTCCATTACTACGGCATCATTTCCAAAGGGATCCAGCTGCAGGATATCACTTACCGTGATAGCACCCGCATCATGTTCCTCATAACGTATTCCTCCCGTATTCTGAATAGCCACATCAGCACCCGACTCGCTCATAAAGGCGTCGCATATCATGCAGCCCAACTCCTCATAGCATGTAAATGGCGTTTCAGCAACGGTCAGCTGACGATGGAAATCAGGGTTCTCACTGAAGAAACGAACCATCTCTTCTACCACCTTATTCTTCTTGGAGAAGCCACGCACATCGATATTCTCGGCTTTCTTCGAGATCACCTTTCCGTTTTCCACCACCAGCGTGGTATGCGTAACCTTTTTCAGCTTGTTCACATTCTGGGTAATCAATATTCCGTTATGCATCTCCCCGCCTTTAAGCTGGGTATGTGTATGTCCGCCGATGATCAGATCCACCCAAGGCACATCCTTCGACAGTTCCACATCATCCTCATAGCCAATATGAGTAAGCAGGATGGTAACATCGCACTTCTCCCTCAGCCAAGCATACTTCTGCACCGTTTCCTTGACTGGCAAGAAAGAGATACCCTTCACATTATCAGGATGCGAATCAGGAATACCCCGTGTTCCCAACTGCACAACACCTACCACACCCACTTTCACTCCTTCCACATCGAAGATCTGGTAAGGAATGCAATGAATGCCCCATTCCGGGTCAGGCTGGATATTGGCACAGATATGACGGAAATTAGAAAGACTGATCAGTTTCGCCATACCATCCTGATGGGAGTCGAACTCATGATTACCCAACGTCGAGGCATTGAAACCCACCTGGTTCATCAGTGCCACCATGGGATAAGCAGGAATCTCATACCGGTCGTTCAAGGGATCGCCCGTACGGTTATCACCTGCTGAGAACACCAGCAACGAAGGGTAAAGCGCGCGCAGACTATCTGCGATGGCTGCCAGTTGGGGGAAGGCCTCAATGGCTGCATGCATGTCGTTGGCCGACAGGATATGCACCTCTTTCTTTTCCGCGAAGAGGGTTACCGACCAACACAGTGTTAATAAGACTAGTAGTTTTCTTTTCATATTCTCTTTTCTTTAAATTTTATCTTCTGGTTTTCAGTAAGCGGCGCATCATGATCAATCAGATGGCCCCATGCGTCGAACACCTTCACAGTATCTATCATTTGTCTGTCGAGATCCTTGACAACGAAGTATCTGAGCAGGGCATGTTTCACCTTTGCCCCTTCGAACACCTCCACGTATCGTCTGTTGACCTTTACCCGCATATGCTGAGATTTGTAATAATAACGGCACAAAGATAAACAAAAAAAATGAATCTACGCGTTTCTTGTCGTTTATTCTTCTTTAGATGCCGGTAACAGAAGGTTGAGTAATACGCCGACAATGGCAGAAAGACCGATTCCGCTCATGGAGAACGAGCCAAAGGAAAGAACGGCTCCGCCAATACCCATGGTCAGCATCACACTGACAATGATGATATTGCGCGTTTGTTTGAAATCAACCTTGTTGTTGATGAGGTTCTTCACTCCCACGCTGGCAATAGAACCGAAGAGCAGTAGCATGATTCCGCCGAGAACAGCAGTGGGGATGCTTTGCAGCAAGGCGTTCAGCTTGGCAATGACAGAGAAGACGATAGCCGTAGCTGCTGCGATACGAATCACCTGCGGATGGGTCACACGAGTAATCTGCATGGCACCCGTCACCTCACTGTAGGTGGTTACGGGAGGTCCGCAGAAGAACGAAGCGAACAGACAGGCAAGACCGTCGCCCAGCATCGTACGATGAAGTCCGGGATCCTTCACGAAATCCTTTCCCGCCACCTCGCTCACAACATACACATCACCGATATGCTCAATCACCGGAGCGATGGCTACGGGAATCATGAACACAAAGGGTTCCCAGGCTAAATGCGGTAGTTGGAAATGTGCTATGCTTTGTGGTAAGGCCAACCATGGAGCCTCCCTCACCGGCGTGAAATCGATCAGGCCCATACCTACGGCAACCACATATCCCACGATAATACCACACACCACAGGCACCAGCTTCAACATACCTTTGGCTAAAGTAAGCACGATAATTGCAGTTATCAGGGAGATAAAGGCCAGCAACCAGTTGTTCTTCGCCATATCTACAGCCGTAGCCGACAACGACAAACCGATGATGATGATGACCGGTCCTATGACTACAGGAGGGAACAAACGGTCCAGGAACTTTTTCCCCTTCCATTTGATGAGTGCCGACATCAAGAAATACACCAAGGCGACGCCGGCAATTCCTGCAATCGTCCCCGGCATGCCCCACAGCTTTGTTGCTTCTTTGATAGGGGCGATGAATGCGAAGCTGCTTCCGAGGAAAATGGGAACGACACCTTTTGTTACCAGATGAAAGATGAAAGTACCTACGCCTGCTGTCAACAATGCTGTAGCAGGGTCTAATCCGATAAGAAGTGGGACCAGTACGGTTGAACCGAAGGCCACGAACAGGAATTGCACGCCTACGATGGTCTTGCCTGCCGGGGTTAGTGTCTGATTATTCATCTTTTTGATGTTGATAATGTTCTTAGGTTAGTGTCTCAGAACCTCCACTTCAGTGCGAGGGTGGGATTGACAAAGAAGGATTTGTCGTTGTATGTATTGTAGATGAAGTTATTACTGATCTCGCACTCCGTACCGATGCTCAGATTAGCGGTGGCATTGTACCAGAGCTGCGGTTCGGTAAGGAGCACCAGCTCACCGTGATGGTTGGCCTTCTCTCCGCGCCACAGGTCGATGAAGCCCGTGAAAGCCCACTTCCCCAACGGTAAGTTCCATACCCCGGTAAGCTGCATACTATGATAAGCCGACGTATAGTCGTAGCTCTTGAAATAGCGTTTATACATCAGCTGCAACGAGTAGGTAGCTGAGAGGGCGGGATTCAAGCCATTGTAGGCCATACCCACCAGCGCCGCCTGCTGAAAGCTGCCACTCTTACTCAGTCCGCCATTATACTCCACATGAGCGGCAAAGTTCGATCCCTTATATAGATTCAGTTCACGGGAAATCTCCGTATAAGCACTCTCCGTGAACTTCCTACTGAAGTCAACATCCACGAAATAGAACCACGATCCCCACGAGTCAAGCTTGAACTGTTCCAAGGTCATGGTCACCTTCGGTCTTCCGGCCTCCTCATCCGGATAAATGTTCCTACCTAAATCATAGTGCAGCTGCACATTCTGAGCCTGCACACCAACAACTGCCATCAACAGCAGTCCACCTATCAACAATCTTTTCATAAACTGTTTATTATTGTTTCACCTTAATATATATACCATCAAAAGCCGCACCCATTCCGAAACAGTCGAGCGTCTCACGGTCGGTTATGCTCTTCAACACCACAAACCGTGGATAGAACGTAGCCTTGAAGCCGTAGCCACATTCGTTCACGTTGCGGTATTCAAAACCGTTACCCTTCAGTTCAGCCGGTCGTCCATCCGCACTCTTACCCGTAGCAATATTATGCCTTACGTTAGCACAGTCGAAATGTACCTTGTTCTTACCTGCCGCACGGAAGGTGATATGTCCGCCCATCATCGACTCATACCGCTGGTCCCATTGCTGGAAGGAATATTCCTTTCCGATATTCCCCGGATCTTCTGGTGTAAGGAGCGACTTTGTGAACCACTTGGGCATTTCACGACTGTAGGTCATTTCTCCCATCGTCAGCTCCTTCTCCGTCTTCGGGTTCGTCCAAGTGCCCTTCATCGTCTCATCCCAATTCTCATTTTTATATTGAAGGTTGATTACCCCAGAGATAGTACCGTCGGCTTGGTATTCATTCAAGTGGTAGAAATCGGTTCCTTCATACTGTTGTACCGATCCTGCCACCATGATAGGAGCAGGGTTCTTTGCCTTGGGATAGTAGATATAGCCAGCCACTGTACCCTCTTCTGTTTTTTGGAAGACGATGTTTACAGGAATCCGTCCGTCGAGCATCGCATCGAAGCGATGACAAGGATAGTTGAGCAGTCCGCTGAAATCAACGTAATCATCATCCTCCATGGCCCATGTATTCTCGAAATACTTCACGAGTTTGTGCCCCTTCCAGCGGTAATAGGTAGTAACCCTATGCAAAGGACCCGCGCTCAACACTGCCTGAATATATTTCTTCTCGGCATCACACGTAGGCTCACCAATACCGTTGTAGCCTTCTGCCTCGATGAAACGATGGCTCCCCTGATCCCACAGCAGCGCCTCGTGGTAGGTATTATTGGCGTAGCCGCCCAGATAGCCCAAGTAGATGTCTGCATCAAGATAGCCGTCGAAGTTCAGGTCCTCCTCGGAAACCGTTCCATGAAGCTCCGCCAATTCCTCAGAAATAGGTTCGAGCAGTTCATAGGAAAACTCCTGGATAAGCTGGTTACCCACATAGGCACCCACCTTCACATGTGAGATCTCCCCCTCAGCATTCTTTACCTTGGTACTCTTGAACGAAAAGGCGTTCCGTTCATGTTGGCCGTTAGTCTGTGCCTGCACCGAAATGGTCAGTGCCAGCATGATCAAAAACAATATTCTTCTCATACGGCGACAAAAATACAAAAAAAAAGTCGCCCGACAAAATCGGGCGACTATTATTTAACCTATTGGTTATAGTTTAAGTTGACTTTGTCGACTTAAAACGCGACTCGGTCAATAAAGCAAGCTTGGTATTGCTCTCGCTGCTTATTTCAACTCTGCGAGGTACTTAATGGTGCGAACCATCTGAGAAGTGTAAGAGTTCTCATTGTCGTACCAAGCAACAACCTGTACGAGAGAGTTGCCATCACCGATCTTGCTTACCATAGTCTGGTTAGCGTCGAACAGTGAACCGAACTTCATACCGATGATGTCGCTAGAAACCAGCTTCTCCTCTGTGTAACCGAAGCTCTCGTTCTGAGCAGCCTTCATAGCAGCGTTGATACCCTCAACAGTTACCTCACCCTTAACAACAGCGTGCAGGATAGTGGTAGAACCTGTAGGAGTCGGAACGCGCTGAGCAGCACCGATCAGCTTACCGTTCAGCTCGGGGATAACCAGACCGATAGCCTTAGCAGCACCAGTTGAGTTAGGAACGATGTTCTGAGCACCAGCACGAGCGCGCTGAACATCACCCTTGCGCTGAGGACCGTCGAGAATCATCTGGTCACCAGTGTAAGCGTGTACAGTTGTCATGATACCGCTCTGGATGGGAGCGAAGTCGTTCAGAGCCTTTGTCATCGGAGCCAGACAGTTAGTGGTGCAAGAAGCAGCAGAGATAACAGTGTCGGCAGGAGTCAAAGTCTTGTGGTTTACATTGTAAACGATAGTGGGCAGATCGTTGCCAGCAGGAGCAGAGATAACAACCTTCTTAGCACCAGCCTTGATGTGTGCAGAAGCCTTCTCCTTAGATGTATAGAAACCTGTGCACTCCAGAACAACGTCTACGTCGAGCTCACCCCAAGGCAGCTCAGCAGCGTTAGGAACAGCATAGATTGTGATCTCCTTACCATCAACGATGATAGAGTTCTCTGTTGCCTCAACAGTGTGCTTGTTCTCGCCGAACTTGCCAGCGAAACCACCCTGTGCTGTATCATACTTCAGCAGGTGAGCAAGCATTTTGGGACTTGTCAAGTCGTTGATAGCGATTACTTCATAACCTTCAGCCTCGAACATCTGACGGAAAGCGAGGCGACCGATACGGCCGAAACCGTTAATAGCTACTTTTGTCATTTTTTTGTTTATTATTAAAAGGGTTAAAAATTATCCTTCATTATTATCCATTTTTTACACGAAAACCGATCAAAATATGCCGAAAAGTAAGATTTTTCGTGCTTTCTTCACATTTTTTTCTTATTTCGAGCGCAAAGTTACGAATATTTTTCTATATTTGCATCAAATTTCTATCTTAAATAATATAAAAAGATTGAAGATTATGTGCGCTGGTTGAAAAAACTGACGCAGATTAAGAGGATTGCAAGATGTAGTTTACAATTTTATACATTAAACTTTTAAGATTATGGGATTTATTAAAGAATTCAAAGAGTTTGCCATGAAAGGCAACGTAATGGACATGGCAGTCGGTGTAATTATCGGCGGCGCGTTCGGAAAGATTATCAGCTCAGTGGTTGATGATGTGTTAATGCCTTTAATCGGTTTGTGTACAGGTGGTGTTGACTTCACCGGCCTTGTTGCTAAATTCGGCGATGCTGAATTGAAGTATGGTGTATTCATCCAGAATGTCATCGACTTCTTGATTGTGGCTCTGTGTATCTTCTTAATGATCAAGGCCATGAACAAGCTCACCAAGAAGAAGGAAGAGGAGCCCGCTCCTGCTCCGGAGCCACCAGCAGAAGAGAAACTGCTCACTGAGATCCGCGATTTACTGAAGAATAAATAAGTATTAGATAATTAGAAGATTAGAGGTGAGAGGCAAGAGAATAGTTCTGCTTCTCACCTCTTTTTTCTCACCTCTCACCTCTTACTTTCTTCTTCAGCGCCTCAAGACGAGCGCGGTTTTTCCGTCCTACCTGTTCCCCTATCTTTATCATCTCGTCGATGCTCTTCTTCCCAAAACTGGTGGCGCCATAGCCCGCAAGGTTCGGGTTGATATGAACATCCACCATCTTGACGTTCTCGTTGTATTTCTTCCAGTCGGGTCGTGATACTGCCCAGTCGAGAATCCCCCCGATACCTGTAATCTCCTTCAGGGAGAAGTCGCGTGTCTCATGTTTGTTCTGCGTCAGATCGATGGCCACCACCACATCAGCGCCCATGGCCTTCACCACATCCACGGGCAGGTTGTTCAGCATACCGCCGTCAACAAGCATCTTTCCGTTGATCTCCACAGGCTTGAAAGCACCAGGTATGGCCATGCTGGCTCGCATACATTTCGACAGGTATCCACTGCTCAACACCACCTCCTGTTGGTTTTTCATATCCACCGCCACACAACGGAACGGAATGGGGAATGTGGAGAAGTCAACCGAGTCTTTCATCCCTGTGATACTATCGAACAGTTCCACGATATGATCACCGCGGATTGCCCCGAAATTCGGATCCTCCTTTTTACTGTTCTTTCTGGAAACAGGGAAGCCCAACACATACACCACCCCGTCTTCCTCACTGATCACCTTCCCCTCATGGCGTTGCTCACGGTCGGCCAGCAGGTTCAGCCACTCCTGCGAACGAAACATCTTTTCAAGTTCGGCTGAACGGTAGCCCAAGGCATACAAGCCCCCGACAATGGAACCGATGCTGGTGCCTGCGATATAGTCGATGGGCAATCCCACCTCCTCTATCACCTTCAGTACCCCCACTTCGGCAGCACCTTTCGCGCCACCTCCGCCAAGTACCAATCCAACCTTTAGTCGTTGTGCATCTTGTGAAAAGGCGCACTGAGCAATGGCAACGACAAAAAGAAGCGACAGGGTGAGTCGCTTCCATATACGCTTTTTCATCGGATCATCAATCATCCGTGAAATCAGTCACGGCATTCAGGATTCCTTGAAGGATACCATTCAGCTCATTACCGAAGCCCTTCACCTTGTCAACAATGCCGTTCTTCACGCCCTTGGCCATATAGCCGGCACACTTTCCTTCGAGCACGCCGATCTTTTTCTTCTGCTCAGGGGTATAGTCAAACTCGTGCTTCTTAATATCACGGCGAATATCGAGGAATTCCTCACCAGCATCCCGCCAATCGTTCACTGTATAGTACTGACTGTTGTCGCGCAGTTCGTACGAGAATTTCTCCAAACGATTGATGGCTTGCAACTTCGTGGAACAAGAACTCAGTGTCATGACAAAGCACAAGGTCATGGCAGCTGCCGCAATCATAGTCTTTATTTTCATCATCACATTATTGTTTTAGACGCCGCAAAAATAAACAAAAAACGCCAATCAGCCACGCAACACCGTTTTATTTATAATATTTTAAGGATATATTTGTGGAGTGTGGAATGTGAAACATGCGAAACTCATCTTGACATAAATTAATCCTTTAGCCCTTTATCGCAAAAAGAGGGGGAGAAAAACAAGGAATGTCGAAGGGAAGTAGTACCTTTGCAGCGTTTTTAGGATATATTTAGGATAACAGAAGATGACAACGACAGAACGAATTGCAGGATTCGCACGTCCTGCCTTTAAGCCGAAGATGGTGTCGGCAATCAAGAATTACAACAGAAAAACATTCATGGCCGACCTCATGGCCGGTATTATCGTAGGAATTGTAGCACTTCCCTTGGCCATTGCTTTCGGCATTGCCTCTGGGGTTTCACCCGAAAAGGGCATCATCACTGCTATTGTGGCCGGACTGATGATTTCTCTCTTCGGTGGCAGTAAGGTGCAGATTGGCGGACCTACGGGCGCCTTCATCGTCATTGTATATGGTATCATCCAGCAATACGGTATGCAAGGACTCACTATTGCCACGCTCATGGCAGGTGTGTTCCTCATCCTGTTAGGTATCCTCCATTTAGGAACCATCATCAAATACATCCCCTACCCCATTGTGGTGGGCTTCACCAGCGGTATTGCCGTTACTATTTTCACCACACAGATCAAGGACTTGTTAGGTATGCAGATGACTGAAGTACCCAGCGACTTCATCGAGAAGTGGATTGCCTACATCAGTCATATCGGTCAGATTGACCTCTGGAGCGCCTTGGTGGGCATCAGCAGCGTGGCACTCATCGGATTATGGCCTTCCCTCACCCAACGCATTGATAGCTCATCGCGACTGTCCGCCTTGAAGAAGATTCCGGGTTCGCTGGTAGCAATCATCTTGATTACAGTGGTTGTATTACTGCTGAAGAGCTATGCTGGAGTAACCACCATCGAGACCATTGGCGACCGCTTCAGCATCCAATCGTCTCTGCCCGAGGCCACCATGCCCGCATTGTCGTGGGAGGTGATTAAAGGACTGGCAGGACCTGCCATGACCATTGCCATCTTAGGAGCCATCGAATCACTGCTTTCTGCCACCGTGGCCGATGGTGTTATAGGCGATCATCATGATTCAAATACCGAGCTCATCGGACAAGGTATTGCTAACATCGCATCGCCTATCCTGGGTGGTATTCCCGCTACTGGCGCCATTGCCCGCACCATGACCAATATCAACAACGGCGGTAGAACCCCTGTGGCAGGTATCATTCACGTGGCCGTACTTCTTCTCATCTTCCTTTTCCTCATGCCGTTGGCACAATATATTCCCATGGCCTGTCTGGCTGGTGTTCTCGTGGTGGTGAGCTACGGCATGAGCGGCTGGCGTTCCTTCCTGGCCATGATGCGTAACCCCAAGAGCGATGTAACCGTATTGTTGCTCACCTTCTTCCTCACCATCATCTTCGACCTTACCATCGCTATTGAGGTAGGTCTGATATGTGCCTGTCTGCTGTTTATGCGACGAATGGCTGAGACCACTGAGGTACGCGCCATTATCGACGAGATCGACCTGAACGAGGATGCAGATATGGAGAAGGGCAACCTGGAGCACCTCACCATTCCCGAGCATGTGGAAGTATATGAGATCAACGGTCCGTATTTCTTCGGTGCCGGAAACCGTTTTGAGGACATCATGGCCCGTTATGGTCAGCGCCCTAAGGTACGAATCATCCGCATGCGAAAGGTACCGTTCATCGACTCCACCGGTCTGCACAACCTGGAGAACCTCTGTCTGATGAGTCAGAAAGAGGGCATCATCATCGTACTCTCAGGTGTGAACCCCAAGGTAGAATCCGTCTTGAAGAACAATGGCTTCAACCAGCTGTTAGGCGAGGAGAACATCTGTAATCATATCGATCTGGCGTTGGCGAGAGCGAAAGAACTTACACAATCTCCCTCCCAAACGGCGTGAGGGCAAGATGTGCCATTTTGAAATGCTGCTTCCCGAAGGGAATGCCTAAGATGGTGATGTAAAGCAGTACCCCGAAGAAGATATGGGTGAGCCATATCCATACACCACCCACAAAGAACCATATCACATTCATCACGGTACTCAGACAGCCAGGCTGTCCTTCCTTCGCCCTCACCTTCGAGCCGAAGGGCCATAGGCAGAACACCCCTAACTTGATCGACTGCAGTCCGAACGGAATGCCAATAATGGTGATGAACATGGCGATACTGGCCACAAAGTACTCTAAGGCGGTCTCTAAACCGCCAAAGAGTAACCATAAAATGTTTCCTAATATTTTCATACTATAAATTTGCCGTTGGTGCGGAATGTCGTAATTACATCAGAATTTGATTTTCCGCCCGTTTTGTATATAGATCTGTCCCTTTACGGGATGACTTACACGCTGGCCTTGCAAGTTGTACAACGGCAATGATTTGTCAATGGTCAATTGTCCATTGTCAATTGCATCGATGTCGGTGGATATGCCGCCACTACGTTCAATTCTCATCGGGTTGGCTGCAACCTTATGGGCTACGAACTCACCAGCGGTCATAGAGCAGCGGATACACTCTAACCCGTTGATATCGGCTACACTTCCTGTTTCCCCCTGCAGGCTCCCAACTATACAGTTAGTATTCTCAAACACCAAATAACTGCAGAACTTATTATTCAAATCTGTAGATCCCGCAATGCCTGCTTGGTTTCCTCCCACTTCCAGGTCCACATCTTTCACCAACAGCCCAGCTGTACTTTTACGGTTGATCTTGATTCCAATGCCGTTCGAACTTAGAATCGTCAACTTTCCATTACCTTCAATAGTAGTCTTTGCTATGCTTGTTGTAAACGCATTGCCCTTAGCAAACTGCACTGTACACACTCCAATCACATTGACATGCAGGTCGTTAGGTGCTGTTGAAGCGATACTGATTGATGTTACATTGGCGTCGATCAGTGTCAATATATTAAGATCATCATCATAATTCACCGTTTCGTTGCCCAACACATCATACTTGTTGGCAAATGTCACGGCCTTACCACTCACCGTGATTCCATAGCTTAACGCTGTCAGATAACCAGGATCTGATTTTCCTCCATCAATGTGGGCGTAAGCCTTGTCCAAATGGTTTTCATCAAGTTGTGTTCCTGCACCGCCAACGATACTTGAGCAACCGGTGAACATATTGTCTGATGATTCCACGTTAGCTGTGTTCCAATTGTCACGCACCGTTATTGTCTTCAGTTTGGTGCAACCATCGAACATACAATTCATATTACGCACATTAGAGGTATTGAAACTACTAAGGTCAAGGCTTGTCAAACTATGGCAACCAGAGAACATAAGAGACATATCTGTCACGTTTTGCGTATCAAAGCCACTCAGATCAAGTTCCTTCAAACCACTGCACATAAAAAACATCTCACTCATATTCTCCACCTCACTGGTATTGAGGTACTGAATATCAACAATCTCAGTCAAAGAAGGCTGATTATAGAACCAATCATAAGTGGATACTGGACGCGCATTCTGGAAAGAACTTGTAAAGACAACCTTTTGGATCTTATCGGGATTACTATAATCAATCCATCCAGGACAGACGTTTTCTTCATTCAAATCATACGCATTCTCTCCATACGAATCCTTGTTTCCATCATAATAGAACGTGAGGGTTTTACCATCATCACTTAACACGGCATAAGCATGTGGGGCAACTGTCAGATAGCCAGGTTTACCATTCAAACCATCAATGTGAGCATAATCTGCTGCTGTGTGATTATCATCGTAGGTCGTACCCTCTCCGCCTATTATTTTTCCACATTGAATAAACATTCCGTAACCTCCCTCTTCAGGAGCTGACCAACCACCACTTACATAGATCGTTTGCAGATTTCGACAAAAATGGAACATCATCGTCATATCTGTAACACTACTTGTGTTGAAACTCCCCAAGTTTAGTGTTTCTAACGCAACACATCCGGAAAACATGCGCGACATTACAGTCACATTCGACGTATCGAAACCATGAAGGTTAATATCTTTCAGGCTTTCACAAGCAGCAAAAACATCTTGCATGTTTGTTACTTTTGAAGTATAAAAATTACTCAAATTAAGATTTGTAATTTTTGAGCAATTTTCAAACATGCTATTCATGGTCGTTACCTCGCTCGTGTTCAGGTATTCCATTCCAACAATTTCCGTGAGGTTCACGAAACAATCAAACCATGAACAAGTAGATACAGGTCGGACTGTGGCAAATGATTCTTTGAATACTACCGTTTCAACAGTCGTGATTCCGTTCCATCCCGGGAGGTTATTGCCTTCATTCAAATCGTACGCCTTATCCCCATACGAACTCTTGCTGGAATCATAGCGGAACGTGAGGGTTTTACCGTCGTCACTTAACACGGCATAAGCCTCTTGTGCCATTACTTTCGTACCCATAAACATCGCTATGAGTGCGATGAACATTGTGATAAATCGTTGTTTCGTTTCCATGATTTATAGTTTTTTGTTTATTTATTCAAGAAGCAAGAGGCCTTCTTAGCTGGTTTCCAAGCAGTATTCTTAGCCTCGAGCGCACAGAGTTTTGCAACATACCTTTTCTTCATCTTGTTATAGTTTTCTGAGGTTAGAAATTCATCTTTATTTATTCGGTACAAAGTTACGAATAATTTTTCATACTACCAAATTTGAGGGGGTTATAGCGTGTGAAAATCCTTTAACAACGAGGATTTAACTGTTAAAAAGCACTGAACGCCGTAGACGCTACCAGCGTTTGACGTTCCCGCTACCAGAGAATGACGTTCTCACTATTAGCGTTTGAGGCACTTTCAACAAGAAACTGCCATAGTTTATAGCGCAAAGTGCCATAGTTTGCAAAGCGAGGGTTTTGGAACGAACAAACGAACGAACAGTTTGAACACCACGAAAACTGTCAACCGAAATCAGGAAAAGACACAAAAATGTTTCATGTTTCATGTTTCATGTTTCATTAAGCACCTTCCATATGTGGATAATGGAGGTTATATTATATATATAATATATATTATATATTAATATAAATAATATATACTTATAATCTATAACTATTTTCTTCATCTCAACCTATCGGAACCACCTTAATGAAACATGAAACATGAAACATGAAACAAAATGTGTGTTCGTTCGTTTGTTTGTTCGCACCAATGATTTTTTCGGTCCCGCTGAATTTTTTGATTTTTTCAGTCCCGCTGTATTTTTTTGATTTTTTCAGTCCCGCAGAAATGGCAGAAATGGCAGAAATGGGCTTCGCCCAGCCATGCGGCATGATTATCTATAGACATTAGAATCAGTGCAATAATAAATTTCTGCCATTTCCGCCATTTCTGCGGGACCAAAAAAAAATAGTTCTGCGGGAAATAATAAAAGTACTTTCGCTCGGAAAAGAAAATTGGTCTTTTCTTTTGCTTTTCGCTCGGTTTACACTACCTTTGCAAAAGACTTCTAACTTGTTATCAAATATGGAATTCGAGATCAACGATTGTAAAGACTACGAAGTGGCAAAAGAACTCATTCGTGAGTACTCAACGATAAAAGGTGCAGAACAGTGTTTTGTGTCTCTAAATAAAGAACTGGCCGATTTAGACGCCTTCTATCAGGGCGGTGCTTTACTGATTGGTTATGAACACATGACTCCGATGGCCACCATCGCCATCAGGAAGGCAGATGACCACACTTGTGAAGTGAAACGACTTTACATCAAACCCGACTACCGCGGGAAAGGCTATTCACGGTTAATGGTTGAAACCATGCTGAAAAGAGCAAAGGATTTAGGCTTTAAGGAAGCCTGTCTGACGACCAAGCCCGCAGTGATGGGCGTTGCCTACAACCTCTACAAGCGCATGGGTTTTGAAGAGACCGGGAACAATGAAGGAACAGTATCAATGAAGATAGCTTTATAGCATGAAACATAGGATACTATTTGTATGTCATGGAAATATCTGCCGCAGTCCGATGGCAGAATTTGTAATGAAAGATCTTGTCAAACAGGCGGGATACGAAGACGACTTTTACATTGAATCGGCTGCCACCTCCACCGAGGAGATCGGTAACGAGGTGTATCCGCCGGCCAAAAGGAAGTTGGCCGAGCACGGCATTGGCTGCAAGGGCAAGACGGCCCGGCAGATGACACGGAAAGACTACGAGCGCTTTGACCTGCTGATTGGTATGGACACCTGGAACATCCGTAATATGACGCGCATCTGCGGCGGCGACCCCGAGGGGAAGATCCAGATGCTGCTCGACTTCACCAACCGTCCTGGTGATGTGGCCGACCCGTGGTACACGGGGAATTTCGAGGCGACATGGCGTGATGTATTGGAGGGATGTACATGTCTGCTGAAGCTTTTGTCAAAAAATAAATCATAATTTATTTTGTATTTCTCTCACTTAATCGTATCTTTGCAAACGAGAAGACAATAACTTGCTTATGAAAACGAATAAGAACAACCCTATTAGCCGTCGTGATTTCATCAAGAAACTGGGTATCGGCACTGCCTCTACTGCTGCTCTGATGGTAATGGAGCCATTCAGTATGATGGCCAAGAGGCAAGATGGCAATACGCCTGTGGGTGATAACAAGATGACCTATCGCGTTAACCGTCGCTCGGGCGACAAGGTGAGTCTGCTGGGATTCGGTATGATGCGCCTACCCCGTAATCAGGAGGATGTGAACCAGTTGGTTGACTATGCCCTTGCTCATGGTGTGAATTATTTTGACACAGCACCCGCATACGGTCGTTCGGAAGAGGCTACAGGTATCGCCCTGAAGCGTCATCCCCGTAATCAGTATTATATCGCCACGAAGATGTCGAACCAACGTTCGTTCGGCTTTGATGAGTGTAAGCGGATGTACGAGCGCTCGTTTGAGCGGTTGCAGATCGACTATATCGACTACTACCTGATGCACAGCATCGGCGGCAGCGGTATGGATGAGTTCAACAGGAGATTCATCGACAACGGACTGCTCGACTTCCTCTTGGAAGAGAAGAAGGCAGGGCGCATCCGTAACCTCGGATTCTCCTACCACGGTAATGTGGAGGTGTTCGACTGGCTGCTCGACCATGATGATAAATACCATTGGGACTTCGTGCAGATCGAGCTGAACTATGTTGACTGGCGGCACGCTTCGCTGGGTAATGGCGGATGGAAGAAGGATGCTGACGCGGAATACCTGTATAACAAGCTGGAGAAGACCGGTATCCAGGCGGTGGTGATGGAGCCCCTGCTGGGCGGTCGTCTGGCTAACGTACCCGAGGAGTTCGCAGAGCAGCTGAAGGCACAGCGACCCAATAATAGCATCGCCTCATGGGCGTTCCGCTGGGTGGGTACGCTACCCAATATCCTTACCGCGCTGAGTGGTATGAACAACATGGATCATCTGATTGACAATGTGAACACGTTCTCGCCGCTGGATCCCTGTACCGAACAGGAGAAGGCGCTGCTTGCAAAGATTGCCGACGGCATGAGCGGCTATCCCATCATCCCCTGTACGGCCTGCAGCTACTGTATGCCGTGCCCATACGATGTGGATATCCCCAAGAACTTTGCTTACTATAATGAGGCCGTGAACACGAAACTGCTGCCTCTGCCGGATAAGACAGCAGCCGACTATGCCAGCAGGCGGAAGACCTTCGTGACTGGCTATAAGAAGGCCATCGACGAGAAAGCATGGGCCAGTCAGTGTATGGACTGCGAGGAATGTCTGAAGAAATGTCCGCAGCAGATCCGTATCCCCAACCAGATGGCACGAATTGTGGAACTAATAAGAGAATAAAATAACAATTATGAAAAGAATTATCACTATCGTACTCATGTTGCCCCTTGCCGCGATGGCATGGGCACAAAGTGTTTCGGCGCTCGATCTGCTCAAGGCTGATCCGAGAAGAGCCTACGGAACCGACTATCCTTATTCATTTACAACCAAGCAGCTTACCAAGGCACCGAAGGGTTACAAGGCGTTCTACCTGAGTCATTACGGTCGTCATGGCTCGCGCTACTACTGGAACGCGAATCTGTATAGGGAAATGGAAACCCTGCTCACGGCCCAGCACGAGAAGAAGAACCTCACTGCTGCAGGCGAGGCTTTCTATCAGAAGTTCATGGTGGCCAAGGATGAGCTGGCAAACGGTGTGAGCGAGCTGAGCGACCTGGGATGGGAGCAGCATCAGCAGATTGCACGGAAGATGTATAACACCTTCCCTGATATCTTCAAGAAGGGCGGTAATGTGTATGCCATCTCCTCGCTCACGGGTCGTTGTGTGTTGAGCATGGCTTCGTTCTGCTCAGAGCTCACGCAGTGTAATCCGAAAATCGAGATCCGTCAGGAGTCGGCTCGTAAGGTGCTCGATGGCGTGAAGCCGGATGATAGGCAGAACCCCATCAGACACAAATACCCGAAGTCAAGACCGCGTTTCGAGGATAACCGCAAGCAGTTCCAGTTCAGCGACACCACCTTCCGTCAGAGAATCGTGGCCCGCGTATTCAACAATACCGCTGATCTGTCGAACATCAACCACATCGGCAGTAACCTGATTAACCTCTATACCTCGCTGCCCAGCATCGGACATGAGGGCATGATGGGTAATATCATCACCGACGAGGAGATTGCAAGTCAGTGGGAGAATGATAACCTGGGTTCCTATACCTGGGTGTTCGAACCTCGCTACGACATGATTCCTATCCTGCAGGATATCATCAAGAAGGCTGACGCTGTGCTGAACGGCAGTAGCGATAACATTGCCGACCTCCGTTTCGGACATGACACTTGTCTGGGACCGCTTACCGTGCTGATGGGCCTCAACGGCGCTGATAAAGACCCGGTGGATCCCTATGAGGTGAAGAACTGCTACCAGAACTGGGAAACCGGTAAGGCATCAAACCTCCAGGTGGTGTTCTACAAAGGAAAGAAGGGACCGGACGACATCCTTGTGAAGTGCTTACTCAACGGCGAGGAGGTCACCCTACCCGTTCCCACCACCCAGGCACCTTATTATAAATGGTCTGATTTCCGCAAGTTCTACACCGACCGATGCAATAGCATTAAGGATGAGGGGTAAACTCGAGGAGTTTGGAGTGAGGAGTGTGAAGTGAGGAGTGTGAAGTGAGGAATGTGGAATGAGGAATGTGGAATGAGGAATGAAAAAAGAGCAGCTGATCGCTGCTCTTTTTGTTGTATCGTTATAACGTAACGTCGGGATCACGAAAATGGGCATAATAGGCAGAATGGGCATAATGGGGAGAAAGGACTTAATGGAAATAATAAATGGGCGCAAAGGGCCTGGCGTAAGCCGAAAAAAAGCAAAATCGGGCTTTGATGCCCGATTTTACCGCTGAAAAGTCTGAAAATTGGCGGTATCCGCAATTTTCAGTTGAGCCCCTCCATATAGGGAGGGGATGGGGGTAGGTGGATGTTTCTTTTGCCTCTTTTCTTTGCGCCAAAGAAAAAGAGGGTAAGAGTTTGTTTCTTTACAAAGAAAAACCCTATTTATATAGGTATCTTTTAATACTCATTTTCGGCGTTTTCTCAAACGGCAAATCCATCATTTCCACCTTACTGATTCTACTATACACAGGCAGGGCCTTGTTGGCGGCGGTGCGGATCTGCTCGGGGATGCTGTTCCTGGATGCTGCATCCATATCTTCAGGAATATCCGCATAGACCAGTGCCACCAGCTTACCATTGCGGTCAACCACTATGGATTCAACCACATACGGACAGCCTGACAGCACCGATTCCACCTCCTCGGGATAGATATTCTGGCCGGAGGAGTTGAGGATCATCGACTTGATGCGGCCGCGGATGAAGATGTTGCCTTCATCATCAATCGTACCTAAGTCGCCTGTTCGGAACCACCCGTCGTCGGTAAACGCCACGGCATTGGCCTCAGGGTTCTTGTAATAGCCCACAGTGATATTACGTCCTCGCGCCTGAATCTCACCAGCCACATTCTTCGGATCGGTTGAATCGATACGAATCTCATGAACAGGCTTACCGCAGGAGCCCGGAACGAAATCGGTCCACCACTCCCAACCTAACAGCGGACAAGCCTCTGTCATACCGTAACCCACGGTAAAAGGCAGGCGCATCTTCTGGAAGCACTGCTCCACCTCGGGTTTCAAGGCAGCACCGCCCATGATGAAACAGCGCACCTTCCCGCCAAAGGCAGTAATCAGTTTCTTGCGCACCGTACTGTATATCAGCTTGTTTACTCGCGGAATATTCAGCAACATCCTCATCTTCTCTAGTGCCGGCTTGATGGAGCTGGCATATACCTTTTCCATGACCAGCGGCACCGTAACCACCATATAGGGCTGCACATCCCGCATCGCCTTCAGAAGGGTTGTGGGCGAAGGTGTCTTACCTAAGAAATACACGGTAACGCCATCCACATTGGGATGGATGAACTCGATGGCCAGTCCGTACATATGGGCCATGGGGAGCATGGAGACGATGGTCTCGCCCGGCTCGTTGGGGAAATGACTGTTGGCAAAATCGTCGGTATCGGAAAGGGCGCCATAGGTGAGCATCACGCCCTTGGGGTTTCCGGTGGTACCCGAAGTGTAGTTGATGATGGCCAGCTTATCCCAGTTCTTCGTGGAATACGACACCTGCTCGGGCTTCATCCCCGACGGATGCTGCTGTAGGAAAAGGTTTTCCCTGTTCTCCCATGCCTGGGCCACCTGTTCATCACGATGCCACAGCAAGGTGCTGTCCTTCACGTTGATGGCAGCCTTGAGCGCAGGCATCTGAGCCGGATTCAGCTTCTTCCAGATATCCTCATCCGTGAAGAGCATCACGCTATCCGAATGGTTCGTCAGTGCCGACACACTGTTGGGGTGGAAGTCGGCCAAGAGGGGAACAGCCACGCAGCCGTTCACGTTGATGTCCCAGAAGGCAATGGCCCACCGGGCGGAATTACGGGCACAGATAGCAATCTTGTTGCGTTTGGTGATGCCGGATTCGTTCAGGAACAGCCGGAACATCTCGATGTGCTTCGCTAAGTCAGCATAGGTAAACGACTCCCCCTCGTAGTCGCACAGGGCTTTCTGATCCCAGTGCTCACGGATGGTGTCCTCCAGTTTCTTCAGATAGTGTTTCATGGGTTACCGTTTTAGTTTTCAATACTTTCTAAGATATTTTCTGCAAAGATAAAACTTTTTTACTAACCCGCAAAGTTTTTGGGCAAATAATAAGCGCAAGCCGTTTCCGACTTGCGCTCGTCTGTCTTTATTCCCATTCAATAGTTCCTGTTGGTTTCGGGGTGAGGTCGTAGAGTACACGATTCACACCGGGAACCTCAGTAATGATGCGCTGGGTGATGTGATGCAGAAGGGGATAAGGAATCTCCTCGATGGTGGCGGTCATGGCATCGCGTGTGTTCACGGCACGGATGATAACGGGCCAATCCCAACTGCGCTTGTTGTCCTTGACACCAGTGGATTTGTAGTCGGGCACGATGGTGAAGTATTGCCATACCTTGCCCTCCAGACCGTTCTTGGCAAATTCCTCACGCAGGATAGCATCCGACTCACGCAGGGCCTCGAGACGGTCGCGGGTAATGGCACCTGTGCAACGAACACCCAGACCGGGTCCTGGGAAGGGCTGACGGAATACCATGTTATCAGGCAGACCGAGTTCCTTACCAACTACACGCACCTCATCCTTGAAGAGCAGCTTGATGGGCTCTACCAACTCGAAATTCAGATCTTCGGGCAGACCGCCTACGTTGTGGTGTGACTTTACAGGACCTGATTCAACGATGTCGGGATAAATGGTTCCCTGAGCCAGGAAACTGATGCCTTCCTGCTTACGGGCTTCTTCCTCGAAGACACGAATGAACTCAGCACCGATGATCTTACGCTTCTGCTCAGGATCGGAGATGCCTGCCAGCTTGTCGAGGAACCTATCGGTAGCATCTACATACACCAGATTAGCATCCAACTCATCGCGGAATACGCGCACTACCTGCTCGGGCTCTCCCTTGCGCAGCAGACCGTGATTCACATGAACAGAAACCAGTTGCTTACCCACTGCCTTGATAAGGAGGGCAGCCACCACTGATGAGTCAACACCGCCTGAGAGGGCAAGCAGCACTTTCTTGTCACCAATCTGAGCGCGCAGCTCACGAATCTGTTCTTCAATAAATTTCTGGGCCAAGGCTGGAGTGGTAATGCGCTCCATAGAGGCCGGACGTACGTTTCCTGTTGTCATAGTTCTTTATGTTATTATTAATGATTTATCTAGTATCCCTATTGCTATCTACTCCCCTCCATTGAGGGAGGGGCCAGGGGAGGGTCTCCTACTCCCACTCGATGGTTGCTGGTGGCTTGGAGGAGATATCGTAGCAAACGCGGTTAACACCACGTACCTTATTGATAATCTCGTTAGAGACCTTCGCCATGAAATCGTAGGGCAGATGAGCCCAATCGGCAGTCATGGCATCGGTAGAGGTAACGGCACGTAGGGCTACCGGGTGCTCATAGGTGCGCTCATCGCCCATCACACCGACAGAGCGTACAGCACTCAGGAGAATGACACCTGCCTGCCAGATCTGATCGTATAACGAGACTTCGACTTCGTTGGAGTTGGAGTTGACAGTTGGCACGCCTGCTTGTAAGACTCGACGAGCCTCTTCTCCTGAGAGTTTCACTTTATATTCCCTGAGTCCGCGGATGTAGATATCATCGGCTTCTTGCAGGATACGCACCTTTTCAGGGGTGATGTCACCGAGGATACGGACAGCCAAGCCAGGACCCGGGAAGGGATGACGGGTGATGAGATGCTCGGGCATTCCTAATTGACGACCGACACGGCGCACCTCGTCCTTGAACAGCCACTTCAGCGGTTCGCAAAGCTGCAGGTTCATCTCCTTGGGCAGTCCGCCTACATTATGATGACTCTTGATGACCTTTCCTGTAATATTCAGACTCTCAATACGGTCGGGGTAGATGGTTCCCTGGGCAAGCCACTTGGCATCGGTGATTTTCTTAGCTTCGGCATTGAACACTTCCACGAAATCACGACCGATGATCTTGCGTTTCTGCTCGGGATCGGTAATACCAGCAAGATCGGCAAAGAACTTCTTTGAAGCATCTACACCAATCACATTCAAGCCCAACACCTTATAGTCGTCCATCACCTGCTGGAACTCGTTCTTGCGCAACATTCCATGATCCACGAAGATACAGGTGAGATTCTTACCAATGGCCTTGTTCAGCAGGACGGCAGCAACCGAAGAGTCAACGCCGCCCGAAAGACCTAAGATAACACGGTCGTTACCCAGCTGTGCCTTCAGCTCGGCCACCGTGGAATCCACGAACGAGGCAGCACTCCACTCTTGCTTGGAGCCGCAGATATCTACCACGAAGTTTTTGAGCAACTGTGTGCCTTGAAGGGTGTGGAATACTTCAGGATGGAATTGGACGGCCCAGACGGGGGCCACCCCCTTCCCCTCCATAGGGAGGGGTGCCCAGAATGCGGCATTCTTGACGTCTTTGGTGCTGCCAATCACTTGGAAGCCTTCGGGAATGGCGGTAATGGTGTCTCCATGACTCATCCATACCTGTGAGCCTTTCGCAAAGCCTTTGAACAGCGGATTACTGAGATCGATGGCTTCCAGAAGGGCACGACCGTATTCTCTTGAATCGGTCTTCTCTACTTTTCCTCCCAAGGTATGGGAAAGGAACTGGGCGCCATAACAGATGCCTAAAACGGGCAGACGACCGATAAACTGACTCAGATCTACCTTGAAGGCTTCGGGATCGTGTACGGAATAGGGGGAACCTGACAGGATTACACCAATGACTGAGGGATCATCTTTGGGGAATTTGTTGTACGGGAGTATTTCACAAAAGGTATCTAACTCACGTACGCGACGACCAATCAACTGGGTGGTCTGACTGCCAAAATCAAGAATGACAATTTTCTGTTGCATAAAATACCTAACCTTATTTTTGCGTGCAAAATTACTAATAAACGAGGACAATACAAAGAAAAAGCGGATTTTTGTTTTCAATTCCAACTGACGTACCTTGGACAGAGCCCTCCCCCACCTTTACGAATACCACAAAAAGACTCTACAGAGGACAATAATAATTATACAAAAACTCTACATCGACTATATTCATACCCTAAGTGTAAAGCTGGTGTAAAGATTCTATTCTTCTATTTATCAATTATTTAGCTAATATCACACAAATTTCACAACCATAACATCGCTGTTTCAAAAACTCTATATGATGTTTTGTAGATTAAAAATAAATCACTATCTTTGTCGTCGTAAACCTCAACCTGTTTTGTATTATGTTTGGACGCAACAAAGTGAATCAGATTATAGCCGACCTCGACCAGTTCATCGACAAGATGGACGAGTGCGTTCTGCTATATAAAAATGGTATAAGGAACTACCTGGAAGGGAACTCGCAGGCATTTGCCGACAACATCAAAGGCGTGATGACCATCAGGGAGAGCACGACCGACTTACGGAGGAACATCGAGAACAGTTTGTATTCCTACACGCTCGTATCGGAAAACCGTGTGGATATCCTGCAACTGCTGGAACACATGGACATGATTGTCGGTCAGCTGTACAAAAACCTGGTGCAATACGAGATAGAAATACCGTTCTTCCCCTCTGAACTGAACGTGGAATTCCTGAAACTGGTGGAGCTGGCCTCTCTCTCCGTGGAGATTACAGCCCAATCCATCCGTAACCACTTCCGCTCGCCGCAGCTCCTGCAAGAGAATATCCATCGTATATATTACTACGAGAAGGAGGCCGACAAGCTGGCTCAGGCCATCAAACGGAAGGTGTTCCACGAGATGGAGAACTTCAAACTCAGTCAGAAGATCCACCTGCGCTACTTCACCCTTCACGTGGAACAGATAGCCGAGGAGGCCATGAAAGCAGCCGACCTGCTATCGGTGCTGGCTGTGAAACAAAGGTTTTGATTACTTTCTAACACTATAGTTTTTATTTATTATTTATTACTCTGATAGTTGATCGCCCATGCTGACAGTATCCATCTTACTAATCATGTCGATAGGCATTTGCTTCGGATGGAAAGAAATGGCCTACAGCTACTCGGATATCCACATCGCTGATATCCTGAGGACATGGCCCTTCCTGGCTTGTCTGCTGCTATCCATGACTGTCGGCATGGGACTGATCATCTTACACGAGAAGAGTGTTTTCCTGAATGGTGCCGATGAGGTGGTGGTAGCTGCGGTTTCTATCTTGCTCACCATCGCCATCCTCTCCACCGTGAATTGCCATTATTCCACCGTTATCGCCTTCTGGGGAGCCTTGCTCGCCTTGTTGGTCATGAACAGCGGTATGGTGGGTACTACATTGTGGGTGGTGGTGATCCTGTCGATTATCGCAGCACCCATCGTGAGCATTGTTTGTGCTATAGGTATAGACCGACTGATTCTCAAGCATATAGAAGAAAAGAACACACACCTGCTGACCAAGCAGCTATATGTGAAATGGCTGGCATATATCGGGGTGGTGTTGTGCGGGATTGCCCTTACCTGTAACTATGCCTTGTTCATTGATTCGCTGATTACACCTTTATATAATAGCGGCACTTCCAACTGGGCGCTCTGGCTCTTGGTGGTCATCATGAGCATTGTATGCCTCAGTCCGGTGATCTATTATGTGTTCCGCCGCCCGGTAAACAGGAGAAAGCCGAAGCAGGTGGCTTCACTCTACGGACAGACATTGGCGCTGTTGCTGTTCAACACCGTTCTGCCACTGCTCATCGCACCACTGCCACCGGTTATTGTGGCAGCCAACCTGCTCAAAGAGGGGAATGCCCTTGCCTTGGAACGGGAAAGGGAGATGAAACGGCTCCTCAACACCGTGACCATTGCCGTGGCAACACCGATGCTGGCCTTCCTTATCTGTGTGATGATGAGATGGTTGTACAGCCGTCCTTACTTCTTCTGGGTACTGGCGCTCTTTGTCATCCTGGCCTGTCTGCTCATCAGACTCTCCTATACGCAGTACAAGAAAGGGAAGCTGTTCAGTAGAATGCTGAACGACGAGCTGAAACACCGTGATGAGGTGAGCAATGAGTTCAACCGACTTGATGTCATGGCGGTTACCTCGCAGTTTGACAGTATGTCGCGCGAGATTGACTTCAAGCACAAGGAACTGATCGACCTCTCTTTGTTCATGCAGCAGCAGAGGGAGTATATGACGGGGGTTGGTCAACAGCTGAGGGAACTGTCAAAAGGGGCTGATACTGAGGGAATCAGGGAATCGCTGGTTGAAATAGACAAGGACCTGCAGCAAACGCTGCGCTTCCCGCCTGAGATGGAAAAGATCTACCAGATGGTGGAGAAGATGCACCACGACTTTGTATGCCGGCTGCAGATGCGTTGTCCGAATCTCTCAAAAAGGGAATGTAGGCTGGCCGTGCTGCTTCGACTGGGGTTCTCCAGTAAGGAGATAGCCAATATGGTGAACCTGGAGACGAAGAGTGTGGAGATTAACCGCTACCGTCTGCGCAAGAAGCTACGTCTTGATCGCAGCGAGAACCTGGTGAACTACCTGAAACTGCTGTAGTCAAATAGTGTATGAATATTATTACTAACATATGTATTATTAATCAACAACAATTATGAAAAAAACAGCAATTCTTACCTTAGGAGCTTTCCTGCTGATTAGCAGCAGTGCAACGGCTCAGGAAAACGAGGAAGTCCGCTACAACCAGTATGGCGTAGCTGTTGACAGGAAGGAGTTACATGCTGAGGCACGTAACAATATCCTGGTACTGGAATCAGATGACCAAAGTTACAAACTCTGGATGGACAACCGCGTAATGGTTGACGGAGCCACCTTCTGGGGAGTGGGCTCCGACTATGACAGGATTGGTAATGGCATTTCTATCCGCCGTGCACGTTTCGCCGTGAAAGCACAACTTGGCAAAGACTGGTATGGTGAGGTGGATATGGACATGGCCGACGGACTCTTTGAACTGAAAGATGCTATCGTGGAATACGATGGCGTGAAGAACATGGAATTCAAGGCGGGTAACTTCAAGGAGGATTTCTCCATGGAACGCACCACTTCTTCCCGCTATCTGCAGCTGATTGAAAGACCAATGGTTACGCAGGCGCTCGCTCCTTCACGTCATCTGGGCTTCCAGGCTGCCTACCTGCGCGACCACTTCAGGGGTTCCTTCGGAGCCTTCTTCCAGGAGATTGCAGGATCGGAAGAGGCTGGATATGTACAGGACAACAATAAGGACTTCGGGCGCAGTCAGGGTTATTCGCTCACCTCGAAGGTAGGCTGGATGCCTTATACCCAAGACCGTAAGATGGGATTCTACCTGGGTGCCAAGGCTTCGTACCGTACGCCCAAGACCGATGTGAGCACGTCTGATTACGGCGGTATGCGCTTCAGCACCCGCAACTCAACGAGCATCAACCGTAAGAAGTACATCGATACAGACGTGATTCCAAACGTTCACCACAACTGGCTGTATGGAGCAGAGGCTGCTGCATACTGGAATGGTTTGAAACTGCAGTCGGAATGGATTGGTACACATGTATCTGTTCCTGGCGAAGGCTATAACTTCGGTGGTTACTACGTTCAGCTGGGCTACGCCATCTTCGGCGGCCGTCAGCATTTCAACGTGGCAGAGGGTGAGTTCACCTCTATCGCTCCGGGAAAGAAATGGGGTGATGTGGAGCTGAACCTGCGCTACGACTATCTCGACCTGAACCACCGCGATGTATATGGCGGATCGGGCGAAAACTACACCGCTGGTCTGAACTTCTACCTGGGCAACTCTATCAAGATGGCCATCAACTACATGTATTCCTGCAACGACCGCTATGCTAACGGTAAGGGAAAACTGGTTATCGGTCATGACGCTACTGGTAAGCCTACAGCCGACTTCACCAAAGCGGTTGAGCCGAAAGGTAAGGGCGGCGTGAGCTATAATAGTATTGCCGTTCGTTTCGAGGTTGACTTCTAAAGTCATAAGTAATCATATTATTGAACCTTCAAAAATATAGAACGATGAAGACAATGAAATATTTATTCATGCTGACCGTCATGGCATTGATGGCTGCATGTATGGAAGACGAAGTCTATGAAGGACCGTCAAGCATCGACTCGGTGGCGTCAAGCGTCGCTGCTCCTACATCTACCGACAATGTGACCGTTACCGCTGTAGTCTCTGGACTGCAGGCTGTTCGCACAGCCACACTGTCATATAGCATCAACGGTGGAGGCTACAACGAGGTGGCCATGAGCGGAAACGGAAACACTTTCACGGGTGTGATTCCTGCTCAGGAAGACGGCACCAAGGTGAAATACTTCGTGACGGTGGTCAACGAGGCTGGCTTCTCTACTGATTCTCCTGAACGCGAATACCAGGTAGGTGATCCCCCAACCGACTTTACCAAGCTGCGCTTGAATGAGCTCTTCGGTGCTGCCGATACTGATGAGGGTAAGTTCATTGAGCTGTATAACATGGGCGACTTCCCCATCAAGCTCAAAGGGGTTTCCCTGAAGAAAGACGGTAAGGATACTTGGATGGGTATCGAAGGTGAGGTGATTCCTGCTCATGGCTGCTGGGCCATCATTGGTGCCAAGGGTACCACGGAACGTGGCTTCTCAAGCGGTTTCTCGAACAAGAAGTCGGTATTGGTGGAACTCTTTGATCCTGATGGCAAGCCTCTGGATGTATTCCAGCGTGGTGAAGAAGATACGGGCTGGGGTAACCAGTCATTGGATAAGGTATCAGGTTCCTGGAGTCGTGTTCCCGACGGAACAGGTAAGTGGGTGGTTACAGATCCTACCTGCGGTGACTTGAATGCCACAACTGGCACCGAGGATGAGACAGTGGTGCAGTAAAGATGAGAGATGAGAGATGAAAGATAAGAGATTTGAGAAATAATCATACATTCCTAACAATAATTATTTAAACGATCAGTTATCAATAATGGAAAAAGAGAAAATGAAAATCGGAGAAATCTCAAAGCCACGCTTTGAGTTCCGCAGCTTTGGTCGCTGCTTCTGTGATGCAGCGAAGCGCATGGCCCGACTGAGTGTACCAGTACCTGAAAAGGTTTGGGAACGCCATAGCACCGAGACCTACATCGTTAGTCGTACCAATGATGTGAACAACACGAAGATACGCGACGGGAAGATGGATATCAAGACCTTCGTGCAGAGTGTTGACGGACTGGAACAGTGGAACCCGCTGATGAAGGGTGAGTTCCCCATCGCCAAGGAGGTGCTTGAGAATGATGTCTTCCCTGCCTTCAAGGTGGAAGGAATGCCTAAGCTCGACAAGCCTACCTACACGTTGGAGGAGTTCCTCGCCATGATCAACGAGCATCCTGACCTCCAGGCTGTGAAGGTGGAGAAGGTACGCTTTGGCTACATGGTGAACGATACCATCTGTGAAACAGGTGATGTATATATCAACGGGGCTTTGGTGAAGACCATCAACTCTGAATCCACGGAGATTGAGGATATCAAGAAGACCATCGCTGATGTGGGTCTTGAGGGTGTGGAGAACATCAACTACCTGCAGGCCATCAAGAGAGTGATTGGTATGATCAATAAACCTTTAGCAAACTAAGATTATGGCACAGGAAATAGAACGTAAGTTTCTGGTGAAAGGAGACTTCAAGAGCGAAGCTTTCAAGAGTACGCGTATCACACAGGGTTACCTGAGTTCGGTACCTGAACGTACCGTCCGTGTCAGGGTAAAGGGCGACAAGGGTTTCATCACCATCAAAGGTATTGGTAATGAGAGTGGTGCCAGTCGTTTCGAGTGGGAAAAGGAGATTCCTGTGAATGAGGTGCGCGACTTGCTGAAGATCTGCGAGCCGGGTGTCATCGACAAGACCCGCTATCTGGTAAAGAACGGTGATCTCACCTTCGAGGTGGATGAGTTCTACGGCGATAACGACGGCCTGACCGTTGCAGAGATTGAGCTGCCCGACGAGGATACGCAGTTCAACCGTCCTGCATGGCTGGGAGAGGAAGTAACGGGCGATGTCCGTTTCTACAACTCCATGCTCATGAAAAATCCCTATAAAAACTGGAAGTAATCCTTCTTCATGTCAGAGTGTGCTCCCTTAGGGGAGCCACTCTTCAATCCTTCAACACATCATGAACAACGAAAACAAACCTACTCTGGCATTCGATCCGCTCGATATGAACAACTACCGTATCGAGAAACTGCCGAAGATGAAGAAATCAGGATTCGAGCGGTTGCTCCAGCGTATTGGGGCTCCCTTGGCTATCCTGGCTTTCATCTTACTCTACTGGGTGGTTGACATCCCGTTCGTCAACCGGATCGATACCAATAAGGAGACCACTACCCTCACCTCTTCGGCCGTGAAACGCTACGACCAGCTGGCGGAAACAGCTATGCAGCAGATAACGGCAGATCAGACTGAGAAGACCGTTACTCCACAGATTGAGGAACAGGTGGAGGATGCTGCCCATAACAAGTTCATCCGTATTAACTATGCCATGCTGGCCATCTTCGTGGCAGCCATCATCCTGTGGATTACCGAGGCTATACCCAATTACCTCACCTCACTGATGGTTATCCTGGGTATCGTGCTGACCAATATCACGACCGACAAAACGGCCTATGCCCAGCTGGGACATCCTGTCATGTGGCTGAACATCCTGTCGTTCATCCTGGCCAGTATGTTGGTGAAGACACAGGTGGCCAAACGCTTTGCCCTGTGGTTCGTCCTGAAGTTCGGACGGAATGCAGGTGGCATCATGATCAGCTTCATCATCATCAACCTTGTCTTGTCGGCTTTCATCTCTGCCACAACGGCCAAGGCGGCCATCTTATTACCTATCTTCATGGTGGTGGCAGCCATCTATGGAGCCACAGGTGGAGAGCACAGGAACAATTTCGGACGTAACCTCATCTTGCAGAACCTCTTCCAGATCAATTTAGGTGCCAACGCTTTCCTCACGGGATCGGGAGCTACCTTACTGGCTGGATCACTTATTGCAGGAGCCCTGGGTATTGGCTCTTTCAGTTATCAGGATTGGTTCAAAGCAGCCTTCCCGATGAATGTATTACTGATTCTGATTGCATGGTTTGTGGGTACGAAGATCTTCTTCCCGCTGAAGAAAGAGGAACGTGTGCCGCAGATTGCCGGTGGTATGGAACGACTCCGTGAGGAACTGAACAAATTAGGTAAGATGAAACCCGAGGAATGGAAGTCGGTGGCCATCTTCGTGGTTGTTCTCATTCTTTGGGCAACCGACAAGCAGCACGGAATCAACCAGACGGCCGTGGCCTTCATGGGAGCCGTTGTTGCCCTACTGCCGGGTATCGGCGTAGTGAAATGGAATGATGTGGATATTCCCTGGCATCTGCTGCTCTTCTCTGCCGGTGCCTATACCTTAGGCGCAGGTCTCGATGCTACTGGTCTTCCGGGAACACTCATCGATGCGTTGTTCAGTAATATCGGCATCACTCAGGAAACACCTTTCTGGGTACTCTACCTGATACTGACAGCCGGCATGCTGTTGTTCTCCCTGGTGTTCCAGTCGAAAACCATGCTGACGCTGATCTTTGTGCCTATTGCCATCGGTGTGGCACAGAAGAACGGGTATCCCATCATGAGTCTGGCCTTCCCCGTGGCCATGCTGGTAGGTCATGTCTATGTTCTGCCTTTCAACAGTAAGCCTGCCGCCCTGCTCTACACAACGAACCAGTACAGCTGGAGCGACACGTTCAAGTTCGGCATCACCATGATGTTCATCAGCTGGCTCATGATCATCCTTTGGGGTGAGACAGTTTTGAAATGGTTCGGCTACACCAACGGGGTCTTCTAAGATCGTATCATGAATAAAAACCGTAGTATATGATTGATATTCTTCCGAAAATACACGACCGTAATACATTGGAGTTCAAGGTAGGCTACAAGGCACCTGACGGTACTGCCTATCACGACTTCGAGATGAACACTTGGATATTCATCCCGGAAACGCTCGATGTGAACAAGCATACCTATCAGAAGGAGAATTTCTATCGTGACGTCTTGTCGTACATACGGTTGATTACCCCCTACTATCAGCTGGAGGAGCTGGCTTCCACAAGTAGTCTGCCTTATCAACGACTGAGTAATGTGTGCCTGTCACTTACTCCGCAGTCGTCGGAAAAAGAAAAGGAACAGGAGAATTACGAGCGTGAGATCAAGATGTTTGCCTCGATCTTCAAGAGCAGCATCCGCGATACGTTCCGTGCCGCCCTCAGCAGCACCCCGCCGATAAATCAGGAGCAGTGCAGGAAAACGCTGGGGAGTATTGCCCAGATCTTCAGGAACTACCGTTCGTTGGGCGAGCAGATGGAAAAGAAAGGCACTCCCAATGAACTGATGCTCTATTTCCGCTATGGAGATGAGTTCCTGTCGAACGTGGTGGAGCAGCATGTATTCAGGATGATTCAGCATCTCCGTAAGCATGACTCCCAAGGCTACGAGGCATTGAAACCGGATCTCCAGCAGTTGCTTGACAGTGAGCATGACTACCGGTTGCAGGCAGGATATCTCTGTGTGAAGGATGGTTCTGCTGAAGATAATACCGAGTTTGTGTATCATGCAGGAAAGCTGAAGAAATACATTGAGAGTAATCTTTACCTGCCTACTCATAAACGCAGGAATGCCGTATTCCTGGAGCAGGTGGTATTCAGTCTGGCGGCGGGTCTTTCCATGATCTTCGCCACTGTCATCTCTTTCGCTTTCCAGCAGACATACGGCAACTTCACGCTACCCTTCTTCATTGCACTGGTCATCAGTTACATGTTCAAGGACCGCATCAAGGAACTGGTTCGTGTGTATTTTGCCACCCGACTGAGCAGTCGTCTGTTCGACTACAAGACCGAGATACGTGTTGGCTTCTTAAAAGTGGGTTGGTGTAAAGAAGGATTCGATTTCATGAATCCCGAAAAGATCACACAACTGGTGAGGAAGATGCGCAACCGCCACTCTCCCTTGGTGATTGGAAGAGGTGTGGAAGAACAGGTGATTCAATTCCGTAAGAAGATCCACCTGAACAGAAAGGCCATCAGTAAGCTCTCTCCCTATCCGCTGAGTGGTATCAATGATATTGTGCGTTACAACCTTTCCGAGTTCATGCGGAAGATGGATAATCCAAAGGTTCCCCTGTGTGCCAATAAGGGAAACGGACAGTATATCCCTGTGGAAGGACGCAAGGTGTATTACCTGAACTTCATCATCCAACTGAAATATGAAGAGGCTACCCGTTATCGTCGTTACCGCATCTGCCTGAGCAGAAAGGGTATACACGACATTGAAGAAATATAAAGACATGAAAAAGATCATTCCTGTCATCTTGCTGTGCAGCTTGCTGCTAATAGCATGTGAGAACAATCATTCCGTCAATATCCTGATTGCCAATACCGCCAATCAGTCATTCAAGCAACGGGAGGTTACCATACCTCTCGACACCATCCGTATGTGGCTGGAGACCAATGTCGAGGACACGCTCATCCTATTGAATGAGAAGAACGAACCGATGGATTATCGATACACTGAAGGACGTTCGGCCATTACCTTCGTCGTTCCCCTCATCCAGAGTCAGTCGCAGAAAAACTACACAATCAACAAGTCATACACCCGTCTTGGACAGAACCTCCTGGCTTTCCGACAAAAGAAAATCAGGATTGTCCTGCAATAGAGGTATTCTTGTCAAGAAGGAACTCTTCTGCCTGTTGGAGAGAATCGAGCTTCCCTACATCGATCATCCGCAGGTTGTCTGCCACATATCCGGAAAGAGGATGTGTGGCACAAGCGTTTAGGTAGAAGTCGATGATAGGGAAACGGTCGGGCCATTGATCCATCATCGGGAACAAGGCAGGACTGAAAACGTGAATACCTGAAAAAGCCAGCATCTGCAACGACTGCAGTTCATCTTTCACCCAGTTGTGCGGAGACTTCACCTCACCGGTTTCCTTGTTCGTCCACCCCACCAACCGGTATTCGTCATCAAAGAGCAGATAGCGTTTCGTCTGTCGTTCACTTACCAACAGCGTAGCCTCAGCTCCTGAACTGCAAGCATGATCATAGAAGGCGGTCAGGTCCACATTACTGAGGATATCCACATTATGAATAAGCACAGGTGAGTAAGGATCGAACAAATCCCTTGCCTTCTTGATGCCACCACCGGTTTCCAGCAGCTGTTCGGTTTCATCAGAAATCCTGATATCCAGTCCGAAGTGCTCATTCTCTTCCAGATAGTCGATAATCTGCTGGGCAAAATGGTGAACATTGACAACAATACGCAGGAATCCCGCTTCCTTCAAGCGAAGAACGACATGTTTGATGAGCGGTTCCCCACCAATCCTCACCAATGCTTTGGGCATGGTGTCCGTAAGCGGTTTGAGTCGTGTGCCCAATCCCGCTGCAAATATCATGGCCTGTCTTACAGGTTCTTCTTCCATCATCATTTAATCCTATAACGCAATAACGGTTTTGTTTCCTTCGTACTTCACCGTCAGATTCTTCCCGTTCACCACCTGTACCACAAAGCTGCGAGAGCGTGGCATGGAGTCAAACTGTCCCTGTCGTTCATCGATGGTCAGCTGCTGCTGACTGTCATTCCAACGGAAGGTGATGCGTGAGCATTTACCCTGTTCATACGCATTCGTATGACCGTCGTCTTCATAAAGGGTAAAGACGGCATCAGAACCCGGATAGATACGAATCTCAAGAGGGGTATGCAGCGTCTTGGCGGCAATCAGCGGATCAACGGCTAAGGGTAAGATACTTCCTCCCTTCACAAACACAGGGATTCTTGATTTGTCAACAGCGGTAGTAACCGTCTTTCCTCCCTCCATCTTCTTTCCTGTGTAATAATCATACCACCCTTGAGAATGAGCGGGAAGGTAGGTCTTCCAAGAAGTAACACCTGGTTCGGTAACAGGACTTACCAGTAACGACTGTCCGAACATGTACTCATATTTCTGCTGCAAAGCCTCCTTATCATAGGGGAAATCAAAGATAAACGGTCGCATCAGCGTAGAGCCATCAAACGAAACGGCTGCTGCACCACTATAGATATACGACTGCAGGCGGTAGCGTTCTGAGAGGCAGGAAGCAATGATATCCTGTGCCTCCTTCCCGTATTTCCAAGGCTCTGTCTCACTCATATAACCATGAACACGCATCAAGGGCAGGAAGACACTCGTCTCTATCCACCGCAGCATCCGCTCGATATATTCCTGATTGGTGTATTGATTATTCGGACGGAAGAAACCACCTGCATCGTATGTCCACCAAGGAACACCTGCAGCCTGCAGACCCATTCCTGCTGTCAGTTGTCGACGTAATGTCTCCCAGTCGTTTCCTACGTCACCCGACCACAATGCCGTTCCGTAGCGCTGGATTCCTGTATATCCGCAACGGGTAAGAATCATCGGACGCTGTTCCGGTCGGTCGTTGCGCAATCCTTCATAAACAGTTTTGTTCACCAGCAGCGGATAGATATTCCTCACATCCTCACCTGCCCACCGACCATTGTTTACCCGTCGGCCAACAAGATCATCATTCTCTGGCTCAGTAGCATCCTGCCACCAAGCGTCAATGCCCAGGGGGAGGAGACGCTGACTGAAGTTCTGCCAATAGGCCTGGGCAGCTTCAGGAGAGAAGAAATCAATCCAGTCGGTGTCAGGGATGTAATAGCCTTTTCGCACCATTTCCTTACCTACCTCGGAGTTCTTGTCAATCTTCGACCACACACTGAGCATCAGCTTAACGCCTTGATGATGCAGACTATCTGTCAACTCCTTTGGGTTGGGGTAATGATCCTCATCGAACTGCATGGCATTCCAACCATACTTACCCCAATACTGCCAGTCCTGTACAATCACATCCAAAGGAAGGTTCTCCTGTCGGAATCTTGCTACTGTCTGCAAGATCTCATCCTGTGAATGGAATCGTTCCCGACAATGGATATAACCCGTAGCCCATCGGGGTATGAGTGGTGCATGACCAGTAAGATCACGATAGGAAGCAATGATCTCGTCGGCAGTACCGACAAAGATGGTATAGTCAACCGCCGTGGCTTTAGGAGAATGGAATACTGTTTCATCCTTCACCTTACCATAATATACTACAGGCTCATCTCCTCTGGAGAGCTCTGCGTAAAGGGTATGCTTTCCTTTCTTCAGATGAACGATGGCAGAAGCTGTAGGCGGAAGCCATGTGTTCTGCAGGTCGATAACCGTTTCCCCATCGATCTGCAGATGATGACGGCGAGCCATCTTCTGACCCACATCCAGCAGCAGCGAATAGTCACCTTCTTTTTTCACGTTGATGGTTGCCTGGAAGACATTCCGCTGGCGCACCTCTCTCCTTGTTCCTTCTGTAGAGGTTACATTCACCACCTCCCTATTGCCTTCTCCTTCCTGTTTTGTCAACGCCACGCATTGGTTACTGGGATTGAAATCCGTTAATCCATAGTTGTTCCACAGTAAGCCGTACCCCTTACTGGAAAGCATCATCGGAACAGATATCTGCGTGTTCACCTGCGTCAGTCTACGGGTAAGTCCGCGGATATTACTATACCCATCCTGGAACTGACCGAGTCCGTAAAGGCACTCATCCTTCGGCGAGGCAATGACAAGCGTAGCCTCCCCATTCACCAATTCGTGTCTGAGAGCCGTGAACACGGTTTTCCCCTTCTTATCCTTCACCACCACCCGTTGACGTTTCTTATCCACGTCAACACGGATGTCGGCATTCACTTCCTCATGTTTCACATAAACCCAGTCGGGTAAGTTGTTATTCTCTCCCTCTGCATATTGTATGCGTACAGCGTTCCTTGCTACTGTTTTAACCGTCAGCGTTCCTTTGGCAAAAGAAGCCGTAACCATGCCCATATTAAAGATTAGGGACAAAACAAAAACAACCAGTTTCTTGTAAGATTTCATATACTTAAGCAGTTTATTGCCTGCAAAGGTACGGATAAACGAGAACAAATCAAAGAAAAATACTTAGTTTTTCTTTAAAAACAAACATGGTTTGTATCAAAAAATGACACCTCATGTTACATCGAAAAAAAAAGACAGTCTTGGATAACACCTAATTCGTCAAAAATTCTATCTTTGCAAAATCCATTGAAAAATCGAACCCGATTAATAACTAAAAACTATTGTAGCATGAAGAAATTATTGTTTGCCTTACCTCTTCTGCTCCTCTGGAGCTGCAGTAAGGAAGCCAATAATCCCGTACTGACCATCGAAGGCGGTCAGATTCAGGGCGTATTGGCAGAGAATCCTGGTGTGTACGTTTATCGCGGTATCCCTTACGCAGCACCTCCTATTGGTGATCTGCGTTGGAAGGAGCCTCAGCCTGTGGTGGCTTGGGACAGCATTCGCATCTGCGACAAGTTCGGTCATCCTGGCTATCAAGCCGTTCATTACCCTGGTTTCTATGCTTCTGAGTGGGGCTACGGCGACGAATCTCCTTACAGTGAGGACTGTCTTTACCTGAATGTCTGGACAAAGGCGCCTGGTGATGTGAACAAGAAGCTGCCTGTAGCCCTGTGGATTCACGGTGGCGGCTACCGGGAAGGCTGGGGTTCAGAGCCTGAGTTCGACGGTCAGGAGTGGGCTTCCAAAGATGTCGTACTTGTATCCATCAACTACCGTCTGGGCGTCTTCGGTTTCTTCACCTATCCGGATTTGTCCAAGGAAAGTCCTAACAACGTTTCCGGCAACTATGGTATCCTCGACCAGATCCAGTCGCTTAAGTGGATTAAGAACAATATCGCCCAGTTCGGCGGCGATCCCGATAACGTAACCATCTTCGGTCAGAGTGCCGGTGCAGGTAGTGTAAAGACCCTTTGCGAGTCGCCCTTGGCCCGCGGTCTGTTCCACAAGGCTGTCATCATGAGCGGTGGAGGCATCAATGTTCCTGCCAAAGAAGGTGAGGAAGCCAAGCCAGCCACTCCAATGAACCGTTTCTTTACTTACAATCCTTCTCTTCAGGAATCAGAAGCCAACACCAAGAAGGTGATGGACTGGGCTGGTCTTACCGATTTGGAGAAGCTGCGTGCTGCATCAACAGAGACCATGTACACCGTGGCCGACCTCTATAATGCTGTTACCAAGAACGATGTGTATCTCATTAACCGTCCTATCGTTGACGGCTATGTGAGTCTGAAGAGCTTCGACGAGGCTGCCCGCGCCGGTTCACTGGCAGATGTACCCTATATGATTGGTTACACCTTGAACGATATGGGTGATATGGCTGCCGGTATTGCTGAGTTCTGTAAGGTCCGTGAGAGTCAGGGCGGTAAGGCCTGGGCTTATGAGTTCGCCCGTCCGTTGCCCGATGATGGCAAGCATCCTGAGATCACCTCCCGTCTGAAAGGTGCGTTCCACTCTTCCGACCTCTGGTTTGTGTTCAAGAGTCTGAAGCACTGCTGGCGCCCGTGGACACAAGGCGACTGGGATCTGGCAGAGAAGATGCTCACTGCTTGGACGAACTTCGCTAAGTACAGTAATCCGAATGGTAAGGAAGATGGTGAATGGACTCCCTGTACTGCAGCTAACCCGAACTTCATGCTTTTCCGATTGGACGAGAATAACGTAGAAAACTCTCAGATGGGTGTGCCCATCAGACCGTAAGGCATCGTAATAACGACAGCTCGTAATTACGTGATTACGAAATCACGACATATCGAAACGCCATAAACTAAGATCAGCCGAATTTTCATTCGGCTGATCTTCTTTTATCTCTAATCGTTCATCTTTCAACTCGTTTCTTCCCATCCCTGATGTAGATACCAGGTTGCAGCTGTTTTCCGTTGACACGATTGCCATTGAGATCATACACCTGCTGATTTGAAGGATTATCGTTGTTTACCTCATGGATAGCTGTGCCCACACATGATACATGGAACGATGTGGTAACGGTGTTTCCAAGGAAATCGGTATAACTGATAACCACATCACCTTCCCCTTCATCATTCACCTTGATCTTTCCATCCTTATAGGTGATAAAATCAGGCAACGTTATCTGCGCCTCGTTCAGCACATCTTCTGTATGCTTATCAGCAAAGGTTGCCGTAACCTTGAGAGCCCGTGAACTTCCTTTCGACGGTGAGAAGTCTTTGATTTCATTCAGTCCTGTAACCTGGAAGAACTTCTTCAGGTTATCATTCATCTCATAGTCGGCATCAACTTTCGTTTCACGTCCCATCACCTTCAGCGCCTCATAGGCGTAGCGTTTGCCGAAGGTACGATAGCCTGCGGCAGAGAAATGCCATGGATCTTGACCGTTGCCCGGTATGCCGTTTGAGGAAACGACATACGAAGTAGGAACCACCGACGGCATCTTGGCCACCACTGTATTATGCTGGTAGCAGCTACCTCCCTGATCCTGCCGTAAGGTCTCCCCTACGAACAGGGGCACATCCTTAGCATCCAGTCCCAGCTCAGCCAGAATACCCTCATAGATACCCTTCACCTTCTCTGGCCAGTCTGACTGACCATTGTTCGAGCAGCCCTGGTGAAGCAGGATGCCTTTGATCACCCCCACCTCCTGAGCCTTCTTGCCCATGTCAACCAGTCGTCTGTAGGGATCGCTTCCATAGGCAATGATCCTTTCTTTCTGCCAACCATCAGCACTTTTGAGGAGATCACCTATCTTATCCGACATGAAGCCCTCAATGGCAATGCCACCAATGGCCACATCAACAACACCCACTCTGACATTTGCTGGTAAAGCAGCCACCATCGTACGTCCGAAATAGTCGGCCATACCCAATCCTCCCCAAGGACTGACGATGGGACACGTAGCTGTGTACCACTCGCCCATCGTCCTTTTCGGAGAGTTGAAATTAGTGGTTGCCAGCATCTGAAAGCGCGGATCAACATACTGTTTATCGACACTTTGCGGCTGGGCGTTTCCTTCCATATTCGACTGTCCGAAGCACAGATAGATATAGAAATTCGGATCCACGTCAGCCTTGACACCGACAGCAAGGGTGGTGAGTAGCACCCCCATGATAAATAGCTTTTTCATTATTTTATTTCTTCGTCCTTACCGCATTGAGGAAGTTCACCATCTTCTGCAGGTTCTCCTCGGCGTACATACCCATACCATGTCCACCTTCAGGAACGAAGGTAGCTTCGGTCTTCACGCCTGCAGCCTTCAGCAGCTCATAGAACTCCTTTCCTTGACAGCAAGGTACCACATTGTCCTTTTCACCATGGAAGATGATGATAGGCGGATTGTTCTTGTTTACATAGTTGGTAGCACTCAGACTGCGGTACTTGTCAGGTTCCTCAGCCAGTTTTGATCCCAACAGAACATCCTCAGGACTGTTAGCGCCCATACTCATTGATTCACCGCAATCCATATTGGTAAGGTCAACCGGTCCCGACCAGTCGCAAGCGGCATTCACCGTACTGGGTTGTCCTGTATAACGTCCTAATGATCCTTCGAGGTCGATGTCAACAGTACCCACCTTTGTCTGCTTTATGCCACTTGTCGTTGCTGCTGTGGAAGAGAGATGACCGCCGCTGCTGAATCCGCTGGTAGCGATGAACGAAGGGTCGAAGTGGTACACAGCTGCCTCAGCACGTACGAAACGGATCACGGCACGGATATCATGAATCTGTGCAGGCCATTTGGCATCACCGCTGGAACGGTGGTTCGGGCATACCACGGCATAGCCAGCCTTGAGCAGTGCATTGACAATCGTACCTAAGTCGGCAGCCCCCTTACTGTTGTTACTGAACCAGGCACTACCATAGATATGGATGACTACGGGATAAGAAGCCTGCTTCTTCTTCGGCAGATAGATGTCACAGGTGTGATAAGCCTTGCCATCACCTACATAGTTCACATCTTTCCACTCCTGAGAAGTTTCCAACTTGACCTGCTGAGCCTGGAAACCACCAAAGCCTCCGAAGCCACCACCAGGACGACCGCCACCAGGCTGAGCTTCCATTGCGAGTGCACAGCCGAAAAGCATAACTGATAATAAGATCTTTTTCATTGTTTGTAATATTGATAATAATAAGTAATAAATTAGTTCTTACTTTCGAGTATTTGCGTGATCTCTTGTTCACGATGACAAATACGCACCTCCACCCCATATTTCCGATGGATATGCTCTGCCAGATGCTGGGCGCAATAGACAGAACGGTGTTGTCCACCCGTACAGCCGAACGAGAACATCAATGAGGTAAAGCCACGCTGGATATACCGTGCCACATGATGATCGGCCAGCTTATATACGCTATCGAGGAATGTCAGTATCTCCCCATCATCCTCCAGGAATCGGATCACGGGCTCATCCAGTCCTGTGAGTTTCTTATACGGCTCATATCGACCTGGATTATGCGTACTTCTGCAGTCGAACACATATCCTCCGCCATTACCACTCTCATCCTCAGGAATGCCCTTGCGGTATGAAAAACTGAACACTCGCACCACCAGCGGACCTTTATTGTCATATTTCGAATAGGTTGCAGGACCGTCCATGGGATGCGCCTGATAGACATTACTTTCAGTAGTCTTATAGCCATCAGCCCTGCTCAATGCCGGTTCCTCAATCTGTGCAAACTGCGGCAGCTCCGTCAGTCGCCGCAGCATATCCATCATATAAGGATACTGTTGCAGCAGGTGGGTTGTGAACGGAGATATCTGTGAATCTGTTACGCCCAGCAGCTCCCGCAGGTTCTGAATAGCTGGCGGAATACTGTCAATGAAATGTTTCTTCCGTTCAAAATATCCACGGAAGCCATAAGCTCCCAAAACCTGAAGCGTACGGAAGAGGACGAAGAGAGATAGCTGATCAACAAAATGCCTTTTCGATGGAACCTCTACATAGTTTCTCAACGACTGATAGTATTCATATATCAGTTCCCGGCGCAGTTTATTCGGATACTTGGCTGAAGCCTGCCACAGGAACGAAGCCAGATCATAGTAGAACGGACCCTTCCGTCCTCCCTGGAAATCAATGAAGTAAGGTTTCTGCGCCCCATCTTTATCTTCCACCAGCATCACATTCCTTGCCTGGAAATCGCGGTAGAGGAAACTCTCTCCCGGTTCCGAAGTAAGATCTTTGGCCAGCAGACGGAAGTTCGCTTCCAGTTTCAGTTCATGGAAATCGAGGTCGGTTGGCTTGAGAAAGCAGTATTTGAAGTAGTTCAAGTCGAACAACACACTCTCTGTATCAAACACCGGTTGCGGATAGCAGTTACTCCAATCAAGTCCTCTGGCTCCCCTCATCTGAATATTGGGAAGTTCCCGCACCACCTTCTTCAGCAGTTCCTTTTCCCGTTGGTTATATCTTCCTCCTGCTTCCCTACCGCCTTTGACAGCCTCGAAGAGAGAGAGGCTACCCAAATCTTCCTGCAGGTATCTCAATTCGTCATCATCAACAGCCAGAACTTGCGGCACGGGTAGCTGACGCTTATTGAAGTGTTTGGCGAGATAGATAAATGCATGGTTCTCATCGCGGCTCGTGCCCACAACACCTATTACCGTACTGCCATCAGCATCACTCATGCGGTAATAGGCACGGTTACTCCCCGCTCCCATCAGTTTCTCGGTCAGCAGTGGTTCTTGTCCTTTCCACCTTTTATATAGCGCAACCAGTCTTTGCATCCAAGTACATCATTTACATTAATCTTTGCAAAGGTAGTCATAATAAATGAAAGAACCAAAAAAAAATCGGATGTCATCCCGACACCCGATTCTCAAAAACAAACTACTTAAAAACTAATCTACTAAAACAAATCAAAAAATAATATCTTTTTTCGGCGTTCACCGATACTTTTTCAACTTTTCGGTGCAAAATTAGCTACTTTTTCCCTAATTCACCAAAAAATACACATACTTTTTTTGCAAATGTTACAAGCGACAAGAAAAAAGAGACAAGTCGTAAAAACTTGTCTCTTTTTCTATTCTCGATATGTTCTTTTCAATCATTACATCATTCCACCCATACCTGGGGCTCCACCCATTGGCATAGCAGGATGCTCCTCGGGTTTGTCAACAATCAGGCACTCGGTTGTCAGGAACATACCAGCGATAGATGCTGCATTCTCCAGAGCTACACGAGCCACCTTAGCGGGATCGATGACACCTGATTCACGCAGATCCTCATACTGATCGGTGCGGGCATTGTAACCGAAGTCACCCTTACCCTCGCTGACCTTCTGAACAACCACGGCACCCTCACCGCCACCATTGATGGCAATCTGACGCAGCGGTTCCTCGATGGCGCGCTCCACAATCTTGATACCTGTTTCCTCATCGGCGTTGTCACCCTTGAGTTTCTTCACGGCCTCGATGGCACGGATATATGTGGTACCGCCACCGGCAACCACACCCTCTTCGATAGCAGCACGGGTAGCGCAGAGAGCATCGTCAACGCGATCCTTCTTCTCCTTCATCTCTACCTCGCTGTTAGCACCAACGTAGAGCACTGCCACACCGCCGGCCAACTTAGCCAGACGCTCCTGCAGCTTCTCTTTGTCGTACGAGCTGGTGGTATTCTCAATCTCTTTCTTGATCTGAGCCACACGGTCGGCAATAGCCTCTTTCTGACCGGCACCGTTTACGATAGTGGTGTTATCCTTGGAGATGGTCACCTTGTCGCAAGTTCCCAGCATATCGAGGGTAGCCTGCTCCAGTTTCAGGCCCTTCTCCTCGCTGATTACCAGACCGCCAGTGAGCACTGCGATATCCTCAAGCATGGCCTTACGGCGATCGCCGAAGCCAGGAGCCTTTACAGCACATACCTTCAAACCAGCACGCAGACGGTTTACTACCAAGGTGGTCAGTGCCTCAGAATCCACATCCTCAGCAATGATCAGCAGCGGCATACCCTGCTCAGCAGCAGGCTGCAGCACGGGCATCAAGTCCTTCAGGTTCGAGATCTTCTTATCGTAGATCAGGATACGCGGATGATCCATCACGCACTCCATCTTATCAGCATCAGTCATGAAGTAACCGCTCAGATAACCACGGTCGAACTGCATACCTTCCACCACGCCAATATGGGTGTCACGACTCTTGCTCTCCTCGATGGTAATCACACCATCCTTGCTTACCTTACGGAAAGCTTCAGCGAGCAACTTACCAATCTCAGGATCGTTATTAGCAGATACTGTAGCTACCTGCTCAATCTTGTCATAGTTATCATCCACCTTCTCAGCACTTGAAGCAATATAGTCAACCACAGCCTTCACAGCCTTGTCAATACCACGCTTCAGGTCCATGGGGTTTGCACCTGCAGTAACGTTCTTCAAACCTACATTAATAATACTCTGTGCAAGGATAGTAGCAGTAGTTGTACCATCACCAGCATCGTCACCAGTCTTTGAGGCTACGCTCTTCAGGAGCTGTGCACCAGTATTCTCGAACTTATCCTCCAGCTCAATCTCCTTGGCCACGGTCACACCGTCCTTGGTAATCTGCGGAGCACCAAACTTCTTCTCGATAATCACGTTGCGGCCCTTCGGACCCAGGGTTACTTTCACTGCATTAGCCAGCTGATCTACACCATTCTTCAGGAGATCGCGGGCATCCATATTGAATCTAATATCTTTTGCCATGATACTAATTATTTTTCGTTATTACGATATAACGGTATTGCGGTATAACGTTAATGATTATTTCTCAAGAACGGCGAGCACATCGCTCTGGCGCATCATCAGGTACTTCTCACCGTCGAACTCCAGTTCAGTACCGGCATACTTGCCATACAGTACCTCGTCGCCTGCTTTCAGGAACATTTCTTCATCTTTCGTACCTTTACCGGTAGCTACTACCTTGCCTCGCAAAGGTTTCTCCTTGGCTGTATCAGGAATGATGATACCGCCGATTTTCTCCTCAGCTGCTGCCGGGAGAATCAGAACTCTGTCTGCTAATGGTTGAATCTTCATAATGATATTTTTTATTTGTGATTAAATTTCTACCCTCTATCAAGCAAACAGTGTGCCAAACTGTCACGCCACCCACTTTGTCACCACATGACTGAAAAAATGTCAGTCGGAAGAAAAAACATGGAATCGTTGCCCATACACATTATTATTTGTATCTTTGCGCCAAATTTAATAATAATGACAAGACTACTTATTCAAACTACCATCCTACTATTGTTCAGCACTGCGACAACAGTATCTGCCCAAACTGTGGCAAAGACTACCTACGGACCCGTTCCCAATGAGAACCAGTTACGTTGGCAGGAGATGGAAATGTACGCTTTTATTCACTACTCGCTGAACACCTATACTGATCAGGAATGGGGATACGGTAATGAAGACCCGAATTTGTTCAATCCTTCCCATCTCGATTGTAGGCAGTGGGCACGAGTATGCAAGCAGGCAGGCATGAAGGGGATCATCTTTACCGCCAAGCATCATTGCGGTTTTTGTATGTGGCCATCAGCTTATACGGAATATTCCGTGAAGAACTCCCCTTGGAAGAATGGTAAGGGAGACGTAGTGAAAGAGTTGGCAGAAGCTTGTCGTGAGGAAGGATTGCAATTTGCCGTCTATCTATCGCCATGGGACAGGAACCATAAAGATTACGGCAAGCCTGAATATGTGACTTATTTCCGTAACCAACTCCGCGAGTTACTGACCAACTACGGCGACATCTTTGAGGTATGGTTCGACGGAGCCAATGGCGGTGATGGTTGGTATGGTGGTGCTAACGAGACACGTCGTATTGACGGAAAGACCTATTATGGCTGGGCAGAGACATTCCGTATGATTCGTGAACTACAGCCCCAAGCAGTAATTTGGAATGATGGTGGCGACCGAGGAGACCTTCGCTGGGTGGGCACGGAAGCAGGTAATATTGGTGAGACCAATTGGAGTATGATGCCCGGCAAGGGCGACACCCCTTACCATATGCTGCACTACGGAGTGGAAGATGGTGACGTATGGTGCCCTGGCGAAACGAATACCAGTATTCGGCCCGGTTGGTTCTACCATGAAACCGAAAACGAACATGTGAAGAGTCTGTCGAAGCTCATGGACACCTATTATAAATCTGTAGGCCGCAACTCATGCCTGCTGCTTAACTTCCCCATAGCACCCAATGGGCGCATCCATCCCACCGACAGTCTGCGAGGCATCGCCTTCAAGCAGATGATTGACGAGGTCTTTAGAGAAAACTTAGCCTTACCCTCAGCAACTCCCCAAAGGGAGAATGGGGTTGTTTGTTATACGCTTGACATCCAAGAGGGGAAATCCTTTAACCGCTTTGTGGCAGAAGAGGACATTCGTTATGGTCAGCGGGTGAAGAAGTTCTCCCTTGAAGCACTTGTTGATGGACAATGGCAGTCGTTGAAGGATGAACTGGTGGAGGATGGTGACGGTTTGACCACCATCGGTCATCGTCGCATCATCTGCTTCCCCACCATCAAAGCTACAAAACTGCGATTTACCATCACTGCTTCCAGGGCAGAGCCCGTCATCAAGAAACTCGGTGTTTATCATGCTCCTGAACTCTCTCCTGATATTCCCAATAGCGGCGAGAAGAAATCATCAGGACTTCACTTCTTCTTTAGCAACCCCAAGCAAATGCTGATTGACTGGGACAAGGAGCAGACCATCACCTCGTTCCGCTATTTACCTCCACAAGAATCGAAAGATGGTACCATAACACACTATACCTTATGGGCATCGACCGACTGGTCACACTGGACGAAGCTTGCCTCAGGTGAATTTTCGAACATCGTGAACAACCCCATCTGGCAGACCATCAAGTTTCCTGCCACCAAGGCCCGCATCCTCAAACTTGATGCCGACCATTTGAGTGAAGGGGAGAGAATGGCTTTTAGCGATATAGAAGTTATAACAGAATAAATAACTATGAAGAGATTCCTATTATTTGAATTGGTTGTGTGCTTAACATTGACTGGTTGGGCACAGGGATTCAAGAATCCTGTACTTCCTGGTTTTCATGCCGATCCCAGTGTATGTAGAGCCGGCGATGATTTCTACCTTGTAAACAGTACGTTCCAGTATTTTCCAGGTGTACCAGTGTTTCATAGTAAGGATTTGGTCCATTGGGAGCAGGTGGGCAACTGCTTAACTCGTCCTTCACAGGTTGACTTGAAAGACACAGATGGCAATAGTGGTATCTATGCACCAACCATCCGTTACAACAACGGACGTTTCTATATGGTGACGACAGTATTCCCTTCCCGACGACATTTCTATGTATGGACGGATGATCCCGCTGGGGAGTGGTCGGAGCCTATCATGATAGACTTTGCCATCGGCAGTTGTGACCCCACACTCTACTTTGAAGATGGCAAGTGTTTTTTCCTTTGGAAGGAAGGTGACATCAAAATATGCGAAATTGACGTAGAAACTGGTAGACAGTTAGGGGAGATACATCATTTAGGCGTAGGTCTTGGCGGGCGTTATCCAGAAGGACCGCACATCTACAAAAAGGATGGTTATTATTATCTGTTGCTGGCAGAAGGCGGTACGGAGCATGGGCATCATGTGAACATTCTGCGCAGTAAAAACCTATTTGGTCCGTACGAGCCGAATCCTGCAAATCCCATTCTCTCGCACTTTAACATGAAGATGCAGAATAGTCAGATACAAGGTCTTGGACACGCAGACCTGGTGCAGGCACCCGACTCCACATGGTGGATGATTTGTCTGGGTTATCGAACCAGCGGCTATCTGCAGCATGTAATGGGGCGCGAAACCATGCTGGCACCAGTAACGTGGGGGGAAGGCGATTGGCCTATAGTGAATGAAGACGGAACGTTGCAAACAGACATGAAATGTCAGACATTGCCGTTAGTTCCCATGCCAAAAGATCCCATAAGGGAAGAGTTTGATTATATCAAACGTAATGCGCCCAAAGACAGTTATCATTCGCTAGGATTGCCAATGGGTTGGATGAGTCTGTGCAATCCTGACTATACCCGTTATTCTCTTACTGAGCGCAAGGGTTATCTACGCCTACGTCCCACCGCAACCGACCTCAGTAAGACAGCATCTCCCACGTTTGTTGCCCGTAGACAGACGGAGTTGGTCTTTTCGGCTACCGCCCTGTTCGATCTAACCCACCTATCAGAGGGTATGCAAACTGGCATCACGGCCTACGCAGCACCTCTGAATCATTATGATGTGGTGGCAGAAAAGCGAAACGGACAAATCTATATTAAATCGAATGTACGGTTAGGACAAACCAGCCACAACGAGAAGGAATTCGCACTCAACGGTACGCGTGCCTGGTTGCGTATTACCTCCGACAAGGATTTCTACTATATGTTGGCATCTTCCGACGGCATCAATTTCGTAGAACTGGCCAAGATGGAATACCGTTTCCTTAGCACAGAAACAATCGGCGGTTTTACAGGCGTGATGCTTGGACTCTTTGCCCAATGCAGCCATGCCAACGATAAAGGTTATGTTGATATAGATTGGTTTGAGTATCAATAAGTAATTATAAAATCCATAAACAAATGAAAAGACTGGCATTGTTTATTACTGCAGTAAGCATCTCAACTTGCTTGAATGCACAAACGCCTCACGACTGGGAGAACCCAGCTGTGCTAAGTATCAACAAACTGCCCTATCATGCCACACTACAACTGCCTTCAAAAGAAAAGGAGTGCAAGGAGATTGTGAGTCTTGATGGACAGTGGCTGTTCCATTGGAGTAGAAATCCGGAAGAACGACCAGCCGACTTCTACAAAGAAGATTATGATATAAGCAGTTGGGGGAAGATTACCGTCCCTGGCAACTGGCAGACACAAGGCTACGGAACCCCCATCTACTCCAATATCGGATACCCTTTCAAGCGTAACCGACCCAGCGTTACCAGTGAGCCACCCAAGGACTGGACTGCATATGAGAACCGCAACCCTGTGGGCTCATATGTAACGTTCGTAAATGTCACCGAGGAGATGCTGAAAAACAATCTTATTCTGCATTTTGGTGGCGTTCATTCGGCGATGTATCTTTGGATTAACGGTCAGAAAGTGGGGTATAGTCAGAATTCCATGTCACCAGCGGAGTTTGATGTGACAAGCTATCTTCGCAAGGGGAAGAACAAACTTGCCGTTGAGGTGTACAGATGGTGCGACGGCAGTTATCTCGAAGACCAAGACATGTGGCGACTCAGTGGTATTTTCCGTAGCGTACAGCTGTGGGTAAGGCCCTTGGTACACATCAGCGACTATCATGTAACGGCAGTGCCTTCACTGGCGGAGAATAAGGCCGCCGTGCATGCAAACATCAGTCTGTGCAACGTGAGTAAAAAAGCAGTGAATAACTTGCGGGCAGTATGGAAGATAGACGGACAAGAGATGGTGGGTAGCTTGAAACGCCTGTCTGCCAACGACACCACCACCATTTCTTTGGAATACACCCTTAACAATCCGCTGTTATGGTCGGCCGAGAAGCCACATCTCTATCCTTTCAGCGTGGAACTGCAAGACCAGAATGGTCGTGTCATTGAGCATTTCGACTATCACCTGGGGGTGAAGAAGGTGGAAATCATTGGTGAAGTATTCAAGATCAATGGTAAGAACGTGAAACTGCGCGGTGTGAACCGCCACGACCATCATCCAAAGACCGGCCGCTACGTTGATGATGCCACTTACGAGCAGGATATCCGTCTGATGAAACAAGCCAACATCAATTTCCTTCGCACCTCGCACTATCCCGACCGCGAATACCTTTATGAACTCTGCGACAAATGGGGTATCTATGTGATGGATGAGGCCAACCACGAAACCCACGGCTACGGCTACGCCAATAAGGTGATGGGCGAGGATCTCTCTTTCCAGCAGGCACATGTTGACAGGGCCGAATCACTGGTTAAACGCGACTTCAACCACCCTTGCATCATCCTCTGGAGCATGGGTAACGAAGGAGGTGTCGGTCCGAACATCGAGGCTATGTATAATAAGGTACGCGAATTGGATACCACCCGACCACCGTTCTACGATAGCGACCGTCGCTATTCTTCCATCTGGGACGACAGCTATCTCTACCCAGACGACCTGAAGAAGAATGCCCAGCAGGTAACCGATAAACCCTTTATGATGCGAGAATATGCTCATGCGATGGGTAATTCTGTAGGCAATCTACAAGAATATTGGGACGTGATTTATGCAGATAGCAGCATTGTCGGTGCTGCCATATGGGACTGGGTGGATCAGGGATTGGAGCGCGATGGTTATTATGCCTACGGCGGAGACTTCGGCGACAAGCCCAACGACGGGGAGTTTTGTATCAACGGTCTCATCGCACCCGACCGCAAGCCGCATCCGCACTACTACGAGGTACAGCATGTCTATCAACCTATCCAGTTCGTGCAAGAGGGCGATTCTACGATTCGTATCATCAACCGCGATTACTTTACCGATATTGATGAATACGAGTACTACTGCGAGGTATTCCACAATGGTGAACTGGTTTCAGGTGAACTCGCCAGAATAAAGAATGACAGGTTCGAGATTCCCTATCCCTATTACCCTTATGATGACCCCGAACTGATTCTGAATGTATCTGCCCGACTGCGGCATGATACTCCTTGGGCAGAAGAAGGATTTGTGGTAGCTCGCGAGCAGTTTGTACTCAAACCAGAAACATTCTGGCCAGCCTTCGGAGGTAAGTCGGCTGTGATGATGCGGCTCGACAACGACATCAATGTAACCACCAAAGATGCTATCATCCTCTTCAATGGCACAGGAGCCATGAGCAGTCTGGTAGTAAAAGGAAAACAACTGCTTGAGGCACCCCTTGAACCCTATTTCTGGAAGCCCGAGAACGACAATCAACATGCCGCGCACTTTGCTGAAAGTACTGCTGCCTGGAAGGATGCTACAGAGAAACGGGTAGTGAAGAATATCCGCACTGAGGAGAAGAAGGACGTCGTGAAGATTATCTATGAGATGTCGTTGCCCACGGTTGCTGCCGACCTCATCCTCACCTACTCCATCACCAACGACACGCAAATCAAGGTGGAGATGGATTATAAGCCTACAGCGACCAACCTGTCCGTGATGCCGAAATTCGGTATGCGCATGCGGATTCCTTCTAATTACACGCAGATCAAATACTATGGTCGCGGACCATGGGAGAACTATCCCGACCGTAAGCGTTCGGCTTTCCTCGGCATTTACGAGATGCCCCTCAGCGAGTACGAAACAGAGTATATTCATCCGCAGGACAATGGTAATAGATGTGACATCCGATGGTTTGAGATTTCATCAGCAGGAAAAGCTGAGAAACTCCGCATCGACGGTAACCAACCTCTCTGTATTCGTGCATGGGACTATGGTGAGGAAGATCTTCAAGGCGTGCGCCATCCCAACGAAATCGTTCGCGGCCGTTTTGTCAACCTGAACATCGACGCAAACATTCACGGTGTGGGTGGCACAGATACGTGGGGAAAGCGCACCCTACCCGCCTATACCATTGATGGAAACAAACCGCAACACTATAGCTTTGTGCTGTCGGTAAAAACTCAATGATCATAACGGGATTACGGGATATCGAAATAACTAGATAACAAAAAAGGAAGCAGGAGAATCTCCTGCTTCCTTTTTGAGCCTCTTGTCGGATTCGAACCAACGACCCCGAGATTACAAATCACGTGCTCTGGCCAACTGAGCTAAAGAGGCGGGTGGGCAAGCTACCCGTATCGCGCCGCTACAACCAACTACCTTTGCTACGTTCCCGTCCTGGAGGATTCGAAGGGAGCTGGCCGTACGGGACTTACCCATATTCGTTTTTTGCGCCGCAAAGGTATAAAAAAAATATTATCCCCACAAATAATTCTCCAAAAATCGATATTATTCTTTGTCTATTTAAAGAAAATGAACTGCTTTTTGCATGCTATACACCCGAAAATTTGGTCGTCTCAAAAAACTATTGTACCTTTGCACTAATTATGACATCACATCAAGACATAGAGCAGATGCAGGCATTCTCCCGAGTGGACGGAGTATGGGTGGCCATTTTCTGGGCAGCCAGTTTTGCCTGTTTCGTGGGTAGCTTCACCTATCCCGCACTGGCTACATCGGTTCTGCTCATCGGGGCTGTATCACTGGTGTTTGCCGCCATGCGAGTACGACGTTACCGCGATGATGTGCGTGATGGGGTACTCTCGTTCCGACGGGGATTCCTCTACAGCATGCTTATCTACCTGCATGCCGCCCTGCTGTTCGCCATGGTGCAGTATGTGTATTTCCGTTTCCTCGACAACGGATTCATCGCCAACTATCGTGATTTGGTAAGCACAGACGACTTCAAGCAGATGGCACAAGGGTTCGGACTGTCGGAAGTTGACTGGAAGGTGGTGATGGAGAACCTGGCGAGTCTGCGCCCCATCGACCTGGCCCTTCAGTTCTTCACCACGAACGTGTTCATGGGTTTCTTCATCAGTGTGCCCGTTGCACTGATCATGATGCGAAGTCCCAAAAATAACAGAAAAACAAAATCCTAATGATCATGGATATATCAGTAGTCATACCTTTATACAATGAAGACGAGTCTATCCCCGAACTGTATTCGTGGATAGAACGCGTGATGAAAGAGAACGGCTATTCGTTCGAGGTAATCTTCGTGAACGACGGTTCCACCGACAACTCCTGGACAGTGATCGATAACCTGAGTGAGGAGCATGCGAACGTGAAAGGCATCAAGTTCCGCAGGAACTACGGAAAGAGTCCGGCCCTGTATTGCGGCTTCAAGGCTGCCGAGGGCGATGTGGTGATTACCATGGATGCCGACCTGCAGGACTCTCCCGATGAGATTCCCGAACTGTACGACATGATCATAAACGGTGGCTACGACCTCGTTTCGGGTTATAAGCAAAAACGCTACGACCCGCTTTCAAAGACCATTCCCACCAAGCTGTTCAATGCCACTGCAAGGAAGGTGAGCGGGATTAAGAACCTGCACGACTTCAATTGCGGACTGAAGGCTTACCGCAAGGACGTGGTGAAGAATATCGAGGTGTATGGCGAGATGCACCGCTTTATCCCCTATCTGGCCAAGAATGCGGGATTCGACAAGATTGGCGAGAAGGTGGTACACCACCAGGCAAGGAAATACGGGAAGTCGAAGTTCATGGGACTGAACCGCTTTGTGAACGGCTATCTCGACTTGCTGACCCTGTGGTTCCTGAGTACCTTCGGTAGAAAACCGATGCATGTGTTCGGTTTCCTGGGCACCATTATGTTCTTCATCGGTTTCCTCGCGGCAGCATGGATAGGTATCGATAAGCTGTGGGCATTGGCTCACAACATCCCGCAACGACTGGTAACCGATTCACCCTATTTCTATATCGCACTCACCATGATGATCATCGGTACACAACTGTTCCTCGCCGGCTTTGTGGGCGACCTGATCAGTAGGAACTCCCAAGGAAGGAACGACTACCAGATTGAGAAAACGGTGAACTTGGAGAGTTGATAGTATCTCGAGGAAGGAGGAAGGAGGAAAGAGGAAGGAGATTAGTAAAAGACTTCAGGTCAATGTGATATAATGTATTTGAATAGCATTTATAACATGTTCAAAAGAGTAAAATCAATAGAACGCAATCCTATAGAAGGTTGGGGGATGGTTAAGCATTTCTCCTTCATCCTTCCTCTTTCCTCCTTCCTCCTCCTATTCCTCTCCTGCTCCTCCATCGACTGTCCGATGAACACTACTGTTTCCACAAAGTACGGACTGTACAAGAGTGACGGGACGGCAGATACACTGAAGGATACGCTGACGGTGATTACCCTACAGCGGATAGCTGGACATGACCCTGTGCTGCTGAACCGATCGGTTAACACCACAACAATGGATATTCCCATCAGCTACCAAAGCGACGAGGATGTGCTCTATTTCGTACGCTCATTCCCCTACCTGTATGAGACAACGGTCATCAATGAGGAAGGAATAGAGGTGGATACGATCCTGGAGTTGGCCGCCTATGTCACTGATACCGTTACTGTTGTGAAGACCAACAGAAAGCATTTCGAGTCAATCGACTGCGCCCCCTCGTTCTTCCACACCATCCGTAACGTCATATATACCCGAAACGCTATCGACTCCATTGTGATCAATAACCCAGAAGTGAACTATGATCCGTTTAAAGAACATTTCCGCGTGTATTTTAAGTCTCGTGATTAGTCTGCTGATCCTCGGGACCACCACCGCATCGGCCCAATACCGAAAAAAGAAGCCGCAGATCATTGTACCTGATACGGTACCGCTGTTCAATGGTTTCCAGGTATCGGCCGACCTGCTGGGAGCGGCCATGATGCATCTGGGTAGCTACGGACAGTATGAAGGGGCGTTACGACTGAATCTGCGCGACCGCTACTTCCCCATCGTGGAGTTGGGATATGGAAAGGCCGACCATACCGATGATGGTACGCAGTTGAACTACAAGACCAAGGCACCCTATGGACGCGTCGGAGTGGATCTGAACCTGATGAAGGATAAACACAATGCCTACCGTTTGCTGGCTGGTGTACGCTATGGATTCACCTCGTTCAAATACGATGTGTTTCATCCTTCCGTGGAAGATCCCGTCTGGGGCGACCTCGTGGAGTTCCGTGCTGAGGGGGTGCAGGCCAAGTATCACTGGATGGAGGTGGTATTCGGCGTAGATGCAACCATCTGCGGACCACTTCATCTGGGATGGAGCGTACGATACCGTAACCGGTTATCACACGACGCGGGGGAACTCGATAATGTCTGGTACGTGCCGGGCTATGGAAAATCGGGGAAATCGGTTCTTGGCGGAACTTTCAATGTGATTATCGATATCTAACATAACATGAGCAAAAAAAACCTATTACGACTAGCCTTTCTGCTGTTCTTGATTATCGGTACGATTCTGATTATCCGACAGCAGCACGAAATGCCCTATCAGCATAACTCCGGATTGGTATTCGGTACTGTGTATAACATTACTTATCAGCATGACCGCGACCTGCAGAAAGAGATCGAGGCAGAGCTGATGAAAGTTGACAACTCCCTTTCACCTTTCAACGAGCAATCGGTTATCACCAAGGTGAACCGCAATGAACCCGTTGAGCTCAACAAGATGTTCCTCGATGTGTTCACACTGGCAGAGAAGATCTCACAGGAAACCGACGGTGCCTTCGATGTTACTGTGGCTCCGCTGGTGAATGCGTGGGGTTTCGGTTTCAAACAAGGAATATCGCCTACCGAGCAAACCATCGACAGTCTGCGCCAGGTAGTGGGATTCCAGAAGGTATCTCTTACTGCTGATTCAAAGACGGTAAAGAAGCAGGACCCGAGAATCATGCTCGACTGCTCGGCCATCGCCAAGGGTTATGGCTGCGACGTGGTGGCAGAACTGCTCAAGAGCAACGGCATCCAGAACTTTATGGTAGAGATTGGCGGCGAGGTAGTGACCAAGGGCGTCAGCGACAAAAGGGTGCCCTGGCGCATTGGAGTGACCAAGCCCACCGATGATACCATCAGCGTGAATAATGAGCTGCAGACCATTCTGAATGTCACGAACAAAGCCATGGCTACAAGCGGTAACTACCGTAATTTCTATTACAAGGGCGGAAAGAAATATGCCCACACCATTGACCCCAAAACAGGCTATCCTGTACAGCACAACATACTCTCTGCCACGGTGTTGGCCGACAACTGTGCCACGGCTGATGCCTATGCCACCTCGTTCATGGTACTGGGCATGGAGGGCACTCGTCGCATCCTCGACAAACATCCTGAACTGATGGCCTACCTGATCTATACAGACGACAAGGGCGACTATTCTGTTTGGTATTCACCGAGTATGAAAGACAAGATAGTTGATAATTGATAGTTGACAGTTGATAGTTGACAGTTGGGATGCAGATATTTGAGAAACTATTGATGTTGCCGCTGTTTCAGGGCATGAGCAACAACGACCTGAACGAAGTTGTGGCACGCACGAAGTTTGGCTTCCACCGGGTGTCGAAAGGAAAGAAGGTGGTGAGCGAGGGCGATCCGTGCCAGAACCTTCTCTTCTTGTTGGAAGGCAGTCTGCAGGTAACCAGTAGGGCGGATGACAATAGTTACTCGATGGTGGAAGAGCTGGCAGCACCTGACGTGATTCAACCCGAGAGAATCTTCGGACTGACCCAGCGATACAGCAAGACCTTCGTTGCACTCACGGAATGCCGACTGGTAAGCGTCAGTAAGGCAGAGATGCTACGCCTGTCGGAGGAGCATATGATCTTCCAGCTGAACCTGCTCAACATCATCAGTACACAGAGTCAGCGCATCACCCATCAGCCCTGGCGAGTCCATCCCCAAGGAATCAGAAACAAGATCATCCGCTTCGTGGAGACGCATAGCATGCGACCCGCTGGAGAGAAAACACTTTACATCAAGATGGAGACGCTGGCTACACTCATCGCGGAAAGTCGACTGAATGTCTCCAGGGAACTCAATGCCATGCAACAAGAAGGACTTATCAGTATTACACGCGGCATCATTCGCGTTCCGGCATTGGAAAAGTTGCTTTCTCTGTAATTTTAGTTAAAAATCCTGCTATTATAAATAGGTATTTAATAATTTGGTGTATCTTTGCAGTTTGAATATAGTATGCATGAAAATATGGCAGAGGAAGCAAAGAGAATAAACCCCTTTTTTGAAGACTATCAGACACCGCACGACACGGTGCCCTTTGACCGTATTCGCCTTTCCGACTTCGAAGAGGCGTTCATGGAGGGTATCAGACGTGATAATGAGCAGATAGAGAAAACCATCAATAATCCCGAAAAACCCACCTTCGACAATACCATCATCAATACAGAAGAAGACAAGGACGGCTACTACGACCTGTTAGGACGGGTGAGTACCGTGTTCTTCAACCTGATGAGTGCTGAGACGAACGATGAGATGGATGCGCTGGCACAGAAGATACAGCCCATTCTGACACAGCATGCCAACGATATCCGACTGAACAGGAAACTGTTTGAACGCATTCAGTATGTACATCGTCATCACCGTAAGCTCACACCCGAGGAGAAGATGTTGCTCGACAACTGCTACGATGGCTTTGTGAGAAGTGGTGCCCTGCTCGATGAGGAGGGAAAGGAGAAACTGCGTAAGCTCACCGAAGAGGCTTCGATGCTCTCATTACAGTTCTCGCAGAACCTGCTGAAAGAGAACAAGGCGTTCATCCTGCATATCACCGATGAGAAGCAGTTGGACGGACTGCCTGAAACAGCTCGTGAGGCAGCAGCCCTGACAGCTAAGGAGAGAGAAATGGATGGATGGGTATTTACCCTCGATGCCCCCAGCTATAGTCCGTTCATGACCTACAGTACGCAGCGTGATCTCCGCGAGAAGATGTACATGGCCAGGAATTCTGTATGTATTCACGACAATGCTGAGAACAATCTCGAGATCTGTAAGCGTATCGTCAATCTGCGGCTCGAGGTTGCGCAGCTGTTGGGCTTCCGCACCTATGCCGACTATGTGCTGAAACATCGCATGGCCAGTAAGGTGAAGAATGTGTACCGACTGCTTGACGACTTGATTGATGCCTATAAGCCGACGGCCAAGAAGGAATATGCGGAAATCGAGAAGATAGCTCAGAAGAGCGAAGGGAAGCACTTCAAGATGGAACCGTGGGACCAGGGGTTCTACTCTCATCAGCTGCAACTGAAGAAGTACAACCTCGATGCAGAGATGCTACGACCGTATTTCGAACTGTCGAAGGTCATTGACGGTGTGTTCGGATTGGCCAACAAGCTCTATGGCATTACGTTCAAGGAGAACAAGGAGATTCCTGTATATCATCCCGACGTAAAGGCCTACGAGGTGTTCGACAAAGACGGCTCGTATCTGGCAGTGTTCTATGCCGACTTCCACCCACGCAAGGGAAAGCAGGGCGGTGCTTGGATGACCGAATACCAAGGTCAGTTTATCAAAGAAAAGAAAGACAAAACAAAAGAGAACGTTCGTCCGCATGTGAGCGTGGTGATGAACCTCACCAAGCCTACGGAAGAGAAGCCAGCCCTACTGACATTAGGTGAGGTAGAGACGTTCCTGCATGAGTTTGGACACTCCCTGCATGGTATGTTTGCCAACTCACGCTTCGAGAGTCTGAGCGGCACGAATGTGTGGTGGGACTTCGTGGAACTGCCCTCGCAGTTCATGGAGAACTACGCTGTGGAAAAGGAGTTCCTCAGAACATTCGCCTTCCATTATCAGACTGGCGAGCCCATTCCCGACGACCTGATCAAGAGGATTGTCAAGAGCAGGAACTTCATGGCCGCTACCGCCTGTCTCAGACAGGTGAGCTTCGGACTGCTCGACATGGCTTACTATACCCAGAAGGAGGCGTTCACTGAAGATATCATCCCCTTCGAGAAGAAAGCGTGGGCAAAGGCGAAGATCACCCGGAAGAAACCCAGGACTGATACTTGTATGACCGTGCAGTTCTCGCATATCATGGCGGGAGGATATGCTGCCGGCTACTATAGCTATAAATGGGCGGAAGTACTGGATGCTGATGCCTTCAGCGTGTTCAAGAAAGAGGGTATCTTCAACCAGAAGACCGCCCAGCGGTTCCGCGACGAAATACTGAGCAAGGGCGGCACTGAACATCCCATGACGCTCTATAAGCGGTTCCGAGGACAGGAGCCCACGATTGATGCCCTGCTGAAGAGGAACGGAATCAAGCGAGAAGTGACAAGTGACAAGTGACAAGTGATAAGTGTGAGATGACAGAGAAACAAAGGAAACTGGATCTGCGCTATCTGCGCATGGCAAGGATATGGGCTGAAAACAGCTACTGTCAACGCCGTCAGGTAGGAGCCCTGGTGGTGAAGGACAAGATGATCATCAGCGACGGCTATAACGGAACGCCCAGCGGATTCGAGAATGTCTGCGAGGATGAGAACAATGTCACGAAGCCCTATGTGCTGCATGCCGAGGCAAATGCCATCACCAAGCTGGCCCGCAGCTCGAACAACAGCGACGGTTCCACGCTCTATGTCACGGCCTCACCCTGCATTGAATGTGCCAAGCTCATCATCCAGGCTGGCATCAAACGGGTGGTATATGGTGAACAGTATCGGTTGGAAGACGGCATCAATCTGCTGAAACGTGCCGGCATCGAGGTAGAATACCTAAACCCCGACGACCAATAAAAAGCATCCCCCCTATTTAGCCCATTAACCCCATTAAGCCCATTAAGCCCATAATATTACCATATGAAACAAAGCAAGAAATACCGCTATATGCCCCTGTTGATGGCCCTCTGCATCGTCATCGGCGTAGTGATTGGCACCTTCTTCGCCAACCACTTCTCCAGTCAGCGACTGAACATCATCAACAGCGGAAGCAACCGACTGAACAACCTGTTGCATATCATCGACGACCAATATGTGGATAAGGTGAACCTGGATTCACTGGTGGAAAAGGCTATCCCCCAAATCTTGGGCGACCTTGATCCGCACTCTGTCTATATCAGTGCGAAGGATGTGCAGACTGCCACCGACGACCTGAAAGGCTCGTTCTCGGGGGTGGGTATTGAGTTTGTCATCCGTGAGGATACGATTCATATTCAGGGTGTCATCAAGAACGGTCCTGCTGAAAGGGCGGGCTTGCTGGCAGGAGATAAGATCGTGACTGTTGACGACAAGCCGTTTGTGGGTAAGACCGTTACGAACGAAGAGGCGCAGCATCGTCTGAAAGGTCCGAAGGACACGAAGGTGAAGATCGGTGTCCTGCGCTATGGGGAGAAGAAGATACAGCAGTATGTGGTTACCCGTGGCGAGATTCCCACCAAGAGCGTCACCGCCACCTATATGCTCGATGATGACACGGGCTATATCCGCATCAAGAACTTCGGCGAGAACACATACCCCGAGATGCTGATTGCCTTGGCCAAGCTGTCACAGGAGAACTTCAGTAACCTGATTATCGACCTGCGTGACAATACCGGCGGATACCTGCAGTCGGCTGTGCAGATCATCAATGAGTTCCTGCCGAACAACAAACTGATTGTCTATACACAGGGAAGGAAATCACCGCGTCAGGAATACAAGAGTAACGGTAAGGGCAGCTACCAGAAGATCCCACTCATCGTACTGATCAACGAGAGCAGTGCCTCGGCTTCGGAAATCTTCGCCGGAGCCATGCAGGATAACGACCGCGCCACAATTATCGGGCGACGTTCGTTTGGTAAAGGACTGGTACAGCAGCAGATTGGATTCCCCGACGGATCGATGATCCGACTCACCATTGCCCGCTACTACACACCGTCGGGACGTTGCATCCAGAAGCCGTATTCTCCAGGTGACAAGAACTACGAGGAGGATTTGCTGGAACGCTACGAACACGGCGAGTTCTTCAGTCAGGACAGCATCAAGCACACCGGCCCGGCCTACCACACCAGTATCGGTCGTGAGGTGTTCGGCGGCGGTGGTATCACCCCGGATATCTTTGTTCCTGAGGACACCCTCGGCATTACGTCATACTACAAGCAGGCCAGCATGAGCGGACTGATCCTGCAGTTTGCGTTCACCTACACGGATGATAACCGACTGAAGCTGAATAACTTCACCGAGATGATGGCCTTGTCAGACTATCTGGTCAAGCAGAACACAGTGGATAAGTTCGCTACGTATGCTGATAACCGCGGACTGAAACGGCGGAACCTGATGATACAGAAGAGTCATCACCTCCTGCAGCGGTATATCAACAGTAGGATTATCTATAACATCATGGACGAGGACGCATGGGTGCAGTACCTGAATCTCGACGATCCCGTGATTCGTGCGGCTCAGAAGGTGTTCAAGGACAAGGCTGCGTTCCCGCAGAAAACAGACGTAAAAGAGAAGAAAGACCAGAAAGTGGCACGTTCTCATCCCGATGCGTTCTTCAACAGGGAGATCGGGAAGAGCTACCACATCGTTGCCCTCAGCTAATCATGGACAAGAAAGACCTCAGGCAGTTCATCCGCATGCAGAAAGGACAGTTCAGTACTGCCCAGCTGGAGGCGTTCTCCCTTCCTATCGTCAAGCGTCTGCTTGCCCACCCCAGAATCAAACAGGCGCAGGTCATCCTGATGTACTATTCGCTGGATGATGAGGTGAACACCCATGAGGTAATCAATGAACTGGCGGCACAAGGAAAAACGGTTCTTCTTCCTGCCGTGGTTGACGACACGCGGATGGAACTGCGGGAGTACCATGGAAAGCAGGATCTGGAGAGTGGTTTCTTCCATCTCATGGAGCCAGTGGGAAAGGTGTTCACACAGTATGATAATATTGATGTGGCCGTCGTACCGGGTATGGCTTTCGATTCACGTCATAACCGGCTGGGACGCGGTAAAGGCTACTACGACCGCTTCCTGTCGCAGATTCCCGCTGTCTATAAGATAGGTATTTGTTTCGATTTCCAAAAGCTACCGGGTATTCCCGCTGAGGAAAACGATATCAAGATGAACGAGGTACTTTAATAGAACCGGATATCAATGATGATCTTCGCTCCCACCTCCTGATTCAGGCGGTTCACCAAATCGGTGCGCATCATGGAGAGATCAGAACGAAGGGCAGGACGGGATAGTTTGACAAAGAGCACCTGGTTACGGATATATTTCTCTTCCGTATAGCGTTCGATGGTCTTACCTGCCACCTTCCCCCAGCTATCAATCAACCGACGCTGCAGCAACGGCGTCTCCAAACCGTTCTGACGAAGGAAGGCATTCACCAGTTCGGATACATCATGAATGTCACGCCTAAACATCCGAACCTCCTTTCTCCCCTCGCACCGTCACCTCACCATCGTGCACCGAGAACAGCTGATAGTCGAAACTATTGGCTTGCAGAATCTTATCCAGATGCTCGCGGTTGGTATCGGTAATAAATATCTGACCGTATTCCTTGCTGGCCACCAGACTGACGATTCGTTCCACGCGATGTGCATCCAGTTTATCGAAGATATCATCCAAGAGCAGTAAGGGAGTAGTCTGACTGCAGGTGCGCTTCAGGAAGCTGAACTGCGCCAGCTTCATGGCAATAACGAAAGTCTTGAGCTGCCCCTGACTACCTTCGCGGCGCATGGGATAATCGCCCAACAGCATCTCCAGGTCATCACGATGAACACCATGCAGGGAATAGCCCACCGCACGATCCTTCATCCTGTCGCGTTGAATCACTTCCAATAACGGACCGCGCTGACCGTGAGACACATAGCGCAACGACACCGACTCCCTGTCGTCAGAAATCTGCTGATAGATCTGCTGGAACACAGGAATCAGTTCCTGAACGAAAGCACTCCTTTTCTGATAGATCACCTCACCTTCAGCAGCCATCTGCTCTTCCCAGATGCGCATCAGCTCCAGGTCGGGCTCCTCCTCCATCTTCAATAAGGTATTCCGTTGCTGTAAGGCTTTATTGTAGCGGTTCAGCGCATCCAGGTAAAGGTTGTCATACTGCGAGATCACCATATCCATCAACCTGCGTCGCTCCTCTCCTCCCCCATCCACCAGATAGGTATCAGCGGGTGACACAAAGATCAAGGGAATCAGTCCGATATGCTGCGACAACCGCTTATATTCCTTCTTGTTACACTTGAAATGCTTCTTTGTGCCCCTTTTCATGCCGCAATAGATGGACAGCTTGCGCAGCTCGTCCTGATTATCTCCCTGCATACCACGGTCGTCGGTATAGTCACCCTCAACCACGAAAAAGTCCTGGTCATGACGAATCACCTGCGAGTCAACACTGGTATAGGCACTTCTGCAGAACGACAGGTAATACACGGCATCCAACAAGTTGGTCTTACCGGTACCGTTCGGTCCGATAAAACAATTCATCTTCGGCGACAACGTCAGTGTTGCCTCCTGGATATTCTTGTAGTTAATGATGGATAACCTGTTCAGAATCATCTGCTATCTTCTGCAAATTCCTTACAAAGGTACACCTTTTATTACTGAAAAACAAAAAAAGTCGGCAAGAAATTTCAATAAGTGGAATTTATTCCGTAATTTTGCATCCCAAATGAACAGTCTGCATCGACAGACCTGAAAACTGGAAATAAAATACATTCAATAATGGCAAAAGTAAACGTTAAAGAACAGAATGCTGAGAACATCAGCAAAAGTGAGGATTTCTTGCTGAAGAACAAGAAAACCATTTTGTATGCGGTAATCGCCCTGATCGTGATCATCGCAGGTATTATTCTCTACAACAACTTCGTTAAGGCTCCCCGTGAAGCTAAGGCCAGCACAGAACTGGCTAAGGGTCAGACCATGTTTGCAAACCAGCAGTTTGCCCAAGCTCTTAACGGCGACAGCACTGGTTATGCAGGCTTCGTGAAGATTGCTTCCGACTACAGCAGCACTCCTGCCGGAAACCTGGCAAACCTGTATGCTGGACTCTGCTATGCCAACCTCGACAAGTGGGAAGATGCCGTAAAGTTCCTCGACAAGTACTCTCCAGCAAACGACGAGATGGTTAGTCCTGCTGCCGTTGCTGCTCTCGGCAACGCCTACGCTCATGTAAAGCAACTGGACAAAGCTGTGGATGCTTTGAAGAAAGCTGCCAAGATGGCCGACAGTCAGGCCCTCGACAATACCAATAACAGTCTTTCTCCCACCTTCCTGATCCAGGCCGCTACTATCTTGGAGAGCCAGAACAAGAAGGATGAGGCACTGAAGATTTATCAGGACATCAAGAAGAAGTATGTGAATTCTGCTGTTTCTCAGGAGATCGACAAGTACATCGAACGTGCATTAGTTAAATAATGGCAACTGCACTTCATAACCTTTCCGACTATAACGCCGATCAGGTTCCTGATGCCAGTAACATGTGTTTCGGCATCGTGGTTTCTGAATGGAATCCGGAAATTACCAACGCCCTGCTCGAAGGAGCGGTAAGCACACTGGAGAAACATGGTGCCCTGCCTGAGAATATCCATGTGAAGACTGTTCCTGGTTCTTTCGAACTGGTTTATGGCGCACGGCAGATGACGCGCAACGACGGGTATGATGCCGTCATCATCTTAGGATGTGTGATTCGTGGTGAGACACCCCATTTCGACTATATCTGTCAGGGGGTGACCTATGGAATAGCCCGTCTGAATGCCACCAACGAAGTTCCTGTGGTATTCGGTCTGCTTACCACCAACGACCTTCAACAGGCAAAAGACCGTGCAGGCGGTCGTTTAGGAAACAAAGGCGATGAATGCGCTGTCGTAGCAATAAAAATGGCGAAGTTCTAACGAGCTTCGCCTTTTTCTTTGACCTTGTTTTAGAACGCAAGTTTTGTCAAGACCTAACACTGCAAAAACCTAATTGCCTAATAACAAGCAACTTGCAATCAAAATAAGCTCTTAAAGACCTAACATAAACCTAACAAAAACCTAACAAAAAGGTAACATGTTAGGTATTGTGTTAGGTCTTATGTTAGGTCTAAAAATCGTGAAACACCTATATATAGGGGATTTTTCCGTGAAACTGTTAGGTCTTTGAAAAAATCGCAAAATTTATCTCCCCACCCCAGCTTCGCTCACCCCTCCCCTGAGATGGGAGGGGAGTTCGGGGGTACGCCCACGTACCCCCCCGAAGTATCGATCGCTCTTTCGGCTCCCCACCCCAGCTTAGGGCGTTCCTGGCATTGCTCTCTCGGCTCCCCACCCCTCTTAGGGGCGGGGTCCTGGCAAGGGGGGCGGGGTGAAAGATTACTGCCATAAAACATTTTATTCCCATGTTGGGAATAAAATGTTCCCAACATGGGAATAATGATAATCTGTGTAATAATATATATGAAACTTCTTGTAGTTCTCTACCCATTAGAATCATAGAACAGTGAATGCAATTCTAAACTCTTTCTCCAAAAACACATCTTGAGCTATGTTCTCTAAATTAGTATATTTGATCTTGAATGATGTATAGTAGTCACCCTTGGGTAGCGGGGAATTCTCTTTGTTTTTCTCAAGGGGTCTGTCTGATATAGGAGCTATCCACTTACAAATAAGACGCGAAGTTGTGTTTGGCTCTATACCTACGGCAATATATTCTTTTCCTATACTAGTCCAAGGAGTGCCCATATCTTTCCCTTCTGCAGAATACACCCTGAACAAATCCCCACCAATGAAAACTATATCATCAAAAAAGAACAGAACTTTTTCACTATTGTTTACGACACGCAATTCAAAGCATATGTCATCACCATAATTAAACGAAGACACTTCTTCACCACTATCATTAAGCAAAGAACAATTGATCCGTATTTTGCCTGACATACTGTCTGCTTCACTCTCTTTAATTTCCTCAGATTGAGGAATTACATCCTCATCATCACTGCTGCACGCACAGAACATTCCAAGCGAAAGCAGTACACCTAAAAGAAACAGTAATTTTTTCATGATATAACCGTTTTATGTTAATAATCTGAATAATATATTTGAGTACGAGCAAGCTCGACTCTGCACTCACTTAATCACGACCCTGAGCTTTGCTCGAGCTCGTTCACGCTCGGCAGAGTACGAGCAAGCTCGACTCTGCACTCACTTAATCACGACCTTGTCGGTCAACACCTCATTGCCAATGGTTACCCTAACCACATACATACCCTTTGGCCATCCAGCGGTGGAAATCGTAGTCGAACGGCTCCTACATCAGGGTATATGATATCGTTAAATAATTCGTTTTGCGCAAACATATTATTTGCGCAAAACACCAATAGGAATATCATTAAGAACTTTTTCACAATCATTCTGCCTTTTCTATTTTGGTCAGATATAGAAAATAAAAAGATTGAGTGCTATCCCAACGCCATAAATTTGCAGACTTTTCTTCTTCATCTGTCATCTTAATGATTATTCCAGAATAGGACACTTTGACTGACTCGTCCTTATTTGATTTAAAGTCGTCCGGAAGATTCACAGGAAAAAAGTACTCGGCTGCATAATCGTAGTAGATTAGGTCAGGAATAATAGTCCAGCCATAATGATGGTCGTAATATAAACGACCTGTGTAGTTATTCTCAGGAACCGACTGTAAGCTATCTTCAAATAGCGACAGTTTCTTGTCCATTAGATCACTAAACTCATCATCACTACTGCACGCACAGAACATGCCAAGCGAAAGCAGTACACCTAAAAGAAGCACTATTTTTTTCATGATAAAACCGTTTTATGTTAATAATCTGTATGATATAGTTGAGACTTATTGTTGTTCTCTACCCATTAAATGAATTAAGAGTGAAAACCTTGATTGAGGAGGCAAACATTTAACATGGTTTAACTGCGATGTTTATTCTATATTGAAGCGCAGACCGAAACTGAGGTTGAAGTTCAGGGGACGGTCCTGATAGATGGTGGGCGTGGAACTGCCATCGTCGAAGTAGTAGCCCAAACCGGGTTCGGCATATAGACTGAAGACATCAGTTAGTTTATACTCTGCTCCAGCGGCTCCGTTGAGCGAGAACTGCCAAGGACTGGCATCAAGTCGTTTCTCTATTGTACTGCCTGCAGAAACGTAAAGGTCAAAGTTCCGATTCTTCCACAGTTCGTAGCTGATGTTCAGTGGCAGACCGATATAGTTGAGCCGCTGTTCAGTAATAGAGGTTACGCCATCCACTGTTGTAGTGATATCCGACGAGAGATGGGTATATAGCAATCCGCTCTCAACGCCCCATCTGTCATCAAGTCGATAGCGCAACGATAGACCGACGCGAACGGGTTGACGATGGTGGACATGCTGTTCAAAATGTTTTGCAGAACTTAATCCTTCGTAGTATGCCATAGCTGTATTTGCTCCGATTATAGACAGGCTGTTAGTTTCTGTCTGGAAGCTATTGCCCATTGAACTCGACATATATACCTTGGCCATCAGACGGTTGTCGATGTGCTTCTGCTGATGGGGGGCGGTAGGATGGGTGGCAGGCATGGGTGATATTTGTCCCTTTGGACGGATGCTGTTTTCCTCGTTTGAACGAGGTAATGCCACGTCTTCGGTGGTGGTAGCATCAAGCGTGTCAGAATTTTCCATAGAGACAGGGATGACTGTTTCTGATTCAAGGACGGGCATGACGGATATGTTGGATGCTTTTGCCGATTTTGCGAGAGTCATTGGAGCCGGTTGGTCAATCATAGGGGTAGGATCTTGATTCGGGTTCGAATCATGCGACTTTTCCTTGTGATTCTCCTCAACAGATGCTACCGTTTGGGGAATTTGCTCTGTTTCAGTATGTTTGAATCCCCAATACCCCGCACCAGCTATCAGCAGGATGGCGGCAGCCGCAGCCATGCGCTGTAGCCAAAGCTGACGAGTCTTGTGGGTTTTACCGGCAGCCAGGGCTTGATCAATTTCATCCCACGACACCTCTGGGGCTGGCCGCTGATAGCCATCCATTATCTGTCGTAACTGTTGAATCCATTGTTCGTTCATCGTCGTGAGTGATTATCTTTTTTATACTTTCTGATCATCTCTGTCAGCATCTTTCTCGCATTATGCAACTGAGAGGCCGAACTGTCCTTCTTGATTCCAAGCAGATGTGCTATTTCCTGATGACTCTTGCCTTCGAATACATAGAGGTTCAGAACCGTTCGGCAGCGCTCAGGCAGGCGACTCAGCATCTGCTGGATGACATCAGGCGAAATGTCGTTGCGGGAGAACAAGTCTTCGTCGGTGACATCGGGCACCTCGTAGTCTGATGGAAATTCCTCGTATCGTTTCTTCTTAAGGAACATCAGCGATTCGTTGACTACCACCTTTGCGGCCCAAGCCTGTAAGGAACCCTCCCCGCGATATTTGAAATCACCGATGTGGGAGAAGATATTGACAAGTGCATTTTGGAACACGTCCTTCAGGTCTTCCTCATTAGTGATGTAGCGTGAACTGATACCAGCAAGACGGTCAGCATAACGAGCATAGAACTCTCTGGCTGCAGACTTATCGCCCCTCTGCAACCGCTTTACCAAGCGCTGTTCATCATTGCCAATATTTATCACGTGTGGCATTATCGCACTGTTCTCTACCTTATAAATGTAGAAAGAGTGAAAAACTTGCTTTACAAGGTGGTGATTTAACGTAGTTTAACCAAAACACCTACTTTGATGGCCAAGATAAACAGTAACTCTGGCTTCGCCGAAGTTACAATGCATTCGGCAATGAAAAGAAAAACAAGCTTTTCTTTTGCATTGCTCTCGTTTTTTCGTAACTTTGTGCCATGAAACTCATCAGTTGGAACGTAAACGGGCTGAGAGCCTGTGAAGGAAAGGGATACTTCAGTGAGGCATTCAAGACATTGGATGCTGATTTCTTCTGTCTGCAAGAAACGAAGATGCAGGCAGGACAGTTGGACTTGCAGTTCGAGGGTTATACATCGTACTGGAACTATGCCGAGAAGAAAGGCTATAGCGGTACGGCGATCTTCACCAAGCACCAACCACTGAACGTGAGCTATGGCATCGGCATTGACGAGCACGACCATGAGGGACGGGTAATCACCCTGGAGATGGAGGATTTCTATCTCGTTACGGTCTATACGCCGAACTCGCAAGATGGACTGAAGCGTCTCGACTACCGCATGCAGTGGGAGGATGATTTCCTGGCTTATATCAAGGGATTGGATGCGAAGAAGCCCGTGATATTCTGCGGCGACCTGAATGTGGCTCACCAGGAGATCGACCTGAAGAATCCCAAGACGAACCGGAAGAATGCGGGATTCACTGATGAGGAACGGGCGAAGTTCACTGTCTTACTTAGCAATGGCTTCACCGATTCGTTCCGCTTTTTCTACCCCGACATGGAGAATATCTACTCATGGTGGAGCTACCGCTTTAAGGCAAGAGAGAAGAACGCCGGGTGGCGCATCGACTACTTCGTAGTGTCGAACCGCATAGCCGACAAGATGCAGGATGCGAAGATCCATACGGAAATCTACGGCAGCGACCATTGTCCGGTGGAACTAATAATAGATGAGAGATGAGAGATGAAAGATGAGAGATGATAATTCGTCTAATTTGTCTAATTCGTAGAGAAAAAACGCTGAGAAGAATAAGATATGAAAGTAAAAGAATTATTGCAGACCTTTGAGTTCGACGACCTCTTCCCAACCATCGCCATTATGTACCCTAACGCCAAGCGTCATAAGCGTGAGTTCAAGGAAGCGTTCGACTTGCTCACCACGATGAGGGCCACCAGTAGTAAGCAAACGGTGCGGTATATGATTATTGAGGATCCGTTCTCGAAAGATAACTATTTCGGTGCGAAGGATTCGAACTTCAACACTTCGTGGGATGTGCTGTTGGGTAAGGAAGTAAAACGCGACCAGTATGTTGATCTCACCGATGAGGAGATGGCAGCCAATATCATCATCAATGCCATCTTCATCAGTAAGTGTCCCAAAGGTTTTGAGGAGAATCAAAGGGCTTTGAAAAGAGCGTAACTTAAACGCCTTCCTCTTCTTCCTCAGGCACTTCCGTATCAATCTTCGTATCCCGCTTGATACCTACATCGCCCATACGACTGATGGTAAGGATGAGGGGGATATACTCGTCGCTCAGACGGTCGGGTGAGCCCACGCTGGCTCCCAGATAGAGGTTGTCGCCTTCGACATGATCGAACACGATGCCCAACAAAGCACCTGTCTTCCTGGTGTTCTCGTCGAGGTAATCATTGAAACTCTTCTTGGAAAACACACGATTGAAGAACTCCGATCCGTCAGCTCGCAACACACGGACACGGATCAGGTTATCGAAATAGGGATTACCCTGCTCATCCTTCACCTTCGGCAGACTGTCGGCCACGAAGCGGTGTACCTCCACCTTGTAGGTCTTGTCCAGCCAAGGTACATCATCCGTATGCTTGAACTCATCCATCTTGGCCGGTGCCTTCGGAGCCTGCTTCACAGGTTTCGGGGCAATAATCACATTCGACTGTTTCTTCTCGCTGCATGATAACACCAAACATGCTGCTATCAAGGCAGCTGCTATTCCCAAACCACGTTTCATCTTCATGTATATCATATTTCTTATATTAACTAACATTTTGAAAGAAAATTGTGATGAATGGCGAAAAATTACTATCTTTGCAGTAAAAATATAAATCATCATGAAACAAACAATACTGATTGCCGTGCTCACGATGTTCCTCATCGCATCCTGCACCGACAACAAGCCAACGGCTCAGGAACCAGCACCCATCGACACCATACCCATGATGGTGATGCAGATACAGAAATGTGCGAAGCTGCATACAGCCGAGGTTCATGTACACAAGATCGTGACTCACGACGATCAGATGAAGCTGAAGGGTTCGTTCCTGCAGAAGGAGTTCAACATCATCCTGCCCGTAGGACAGCGGAAGATTGCCATTCCTATAGACGCGACACTGAAGGCATCGGTGGATTTCAGTAACTTCTCAGAGAAGAACATCAAACGTCATGGTGACAAGATTGAAGTATTACTGCCCGATCCGAAGGTGGAGCTGACCAGCAGTAAGATCAATCATGCGGAGATCAAGAAACAGGTGTCTATCCTCCGTGCTAACTTCTCGGATGCTGAGATGGCCAACTACGAAAACCAAGGACGTGCTGCCATCATCAACGATATTCCCCGGATGAACATCATCCCGCAGGCACAGGCCAGTGCCGCTAATATCATCATTCCGATGATTGTGGCCATGGGCTACCCCGAAGAGAATATCACCGTGTCCTTCCGAAAGCAGTTCTCGGTGAAGGACCTCCCCACATTGTTTGACGCTAAATCCATTGCACGATGACCAAGAAGGAAGCTACTCCCAAAAAGACTTCTTCGGTGTCTAAGAAGACAACAAAGACTACGAAGAAAAAGCAGGCACAGCAAAACGCTGATCCCACACAAGAGGAGATCACCAAAGGGATAGAGAATGTGCTTACGTCGTTGTTCGAGATGCTGGGGAAAGCCAGTAAGTGGACCATCATCGCCATCCTGGCCATCATCCTCCTCATCGTGGGGATTGGCTACTATACCTTATATAGAGTAACCGATGCCTCTGCTTCCATTGAGATAGACCAACGTATTGGGATTACACCTACACAGGTGAAATCAATGAAGGATATCGGACAATGGGAATTCCTCTCGATTGCCGACGAGGAGATGATTGATACTACACGCAACGGATTCTTCACCGACGATCAGCTCATCCGCATCTATTATGGTACCCTGCGACTGGGAATCGACATGAATGAGGTGGCAGCCGACTGGATCAAAAAGGAGAAGGACAGTATCGTGGTGACCTTACCGCCCATCAAGCTCCTTGATGAACGGTTCATTGACGAGGCACGCACCAAGTCGTTCTTTGAGTCGGGCAAGTGGACCGATGGTGACCGTGAGCTGATGTACAAACGTGCTTACCAGCGCATGAAGGATCGCTGCATGACCAAAGAGAATATTGCCAGTGCCGAACAGAACGCCACCCGCCAGTTCTACCAGCTCATGCGATCAATGGGCTTCGATCAAGTAAAAGTAATAGTGAATAGTGATGGAAAGGATTAATCAGTTTTTGATAGATATTAGCGGTTTCCTCTGGGGGTGGCCGATGATCATATTGTTGTTGGGAACGCATGTGTTCCTGACCATCCGATTGAAATTCCCGCAACGTTATCTGTGGACGGCCATCAAGCTGAGTGTTCGGAAGGACAAGGGATCGAAAGGTGATGTGTCGCAGTTCGGTGCCTTGGCTACTGCCTTGGCTGCCACCATCGGTACAGGAAACATCGTGGGTGTGGCTACGGCCGTTGCCTTAGGCGGTCCTGGTGCCGTACTGTGGTGCTGGCTTACCGGTTTGTTCGGCATCTCTACGAAATATGCCGAAGGACTGCTGGCCGTGAAGTACCGCGAGAAGACACCCCAGGGACGCATGCTGGGCGGTCCGATGTATGCTTTAGAGAAAGGTCTGGGCTGGAAGGGAATGGCTATTCTCTTCGCTGTGTTCACCGCCATCGCCTCCTTCGGTATTGGTAATACCGTACAGGCCAACGCCATTGCTACCCTGACCTTCGAAACCTATAGCATTTCGCCCTATATCACGGGAATTGTGATCATGCTGCTGACAGGTGCTGTGGTTCTCGGCGGTATCAAGAGCATTGCAAGGGTTTGTATGATGCTCGTTCCTTTCATGGCCTTCTTCTATGTCATCGGCTGCATCGTCATCCTCTTCATGAACGGTGCGTATGTGTGGCCGGCACTGAAGCTGATCTGTGAGGCTGCCTTCTCTCCACAGGCTGCAGGCGGTGGCTTTGTGGGTGGAACAGTGATGATGGCCGCCCGTTATGGTATTGCCCGCGGACTCTTCTCAAACGAGTCGGGTATGGGTAGTGCACCCATCGTGGCCTCTGCAGCTCAGACTCGCAACCCGGTTCGTCAGGCATTGGTTTCTTCCAGCGGCACTTTCTGGGATACAGTAGTGATCTGTGCCCTTACCGGACTGGTCATTGTGAGCAGTATCATTGCCTATCCGGATATCTCCTACGAGAACGGAGCCGCCCTTACCAAGGTGGCCTTCAGTAAGATTCCATATATCGGAGCGCCCTTGCTCACCTTCGGTCTGCTCACCTTCGCCTTCTCCACCATTCTCGGATGGGAGCTCTATGGGGAACGTGCTGTGGAATACTTAGGAAACCTCGGGAAGCAATCGCCAGAATCAAAGTTCCAGGCTAAGAATATCTACCGCATCCTGTATATCATCGCCATCTTTATTGGAGCCGTGATGAACCTGACTATTGTGTGGAATCTGGCCGACTGCATGAATGCGCTCATGGCCATCCCGAACCTCCTCTCCCTCCTCTTCCTCAGCGGCGTGCTGGTCAAAGAAACCAGACATTATCTGTGGGAAGACCGATTGGATAAGGATATGGAATAGTTAACGACTGGCAATATACTCCGCCAATCTATTGAGTTGTAAACATTGTTCGCGAGAGATTGTACGACGGTTCATATGATACTCCCACGGACATATCTGCAAGAGTACGCCCTTGGAGCAAACAGAAAACGACTCACCAGCTGGCTTGTACAATGGAGGAAAGCCATTCTCACGAAGTACAATCAGTCGATAGCCACAATTCATGGCCTCACGCATCACTTCCTTTTCCCTTTTTGAAATAGATGCACTAACAAGTACTCCTCCTCTTTTTGCCAATGCGAGCCACTTTTGTTTTCGCTCCTTGAATTCTTCATCACTATATGCACTGTGCACTACAACGGCCGACTTTTCAGGATAGGAAAGAAGTTCTTGGTTCCCAACCATTTGACATGACCATTCTCCGATGTTCACATGTCCGACAATCGTAAAGAATTCGGGGTGTTGCCGTTTAATGGCCAGCCTACGAGGGTTGTCTTTGAGATAGGCGAACCACCGCTTTAGCTCATCAGGACTATCAAGGATGTGGTCGTTGTAGTTTCGTGAGAAGAGAAAGCCATGTGTTCTATCGTCATCTTTGCGGCAACACTGTTGCGGCATAGAGGTACACGGTTGGTGCACTTGAGACAAAAGCCAACTACGATAGACCTTATTACAACCAGTCTTGAATCCCTTAATAACCATTCCCAGATGCTCATCCATCCGGCGTTCCACGAAAAGGATGCCGTGCAGATGGTCGGGCATAATCGTGATGGCTAACACTCTTACCTCAGGGTAATATCTGGTGATAGCTTTCCAGCATTCTTCTACCTTCTTACCTAAAGGTGAGAGCTCGATTCTTGGAGCCTCAGGACTACCGTCCATTGCTTCAGCATCTCCTACAAGTTTACCTAAAAGAGGACGACGCCCCTCTACAGTCATCGTAATAAGATAAATACGCCGCGATTCATAGTCGTGGCCAACACGCCGCCGAAGCATGGATGCTTTCTTCTCACCCGCAAAAGGTTTATGCTTTTTGTATGTTTCCCAATCCACTTCTCAAACCACTTAAACAGCCAAATGATATACTAGATTCAAGCATCTCACATCTAAGTCAAATGCGTATAAAGGATCTTGCAGCCAATTCCTCTTTTGTTAGCACAAACATGAAATCCTCGGGGAACCTGTCAATATTCGCCTTTACCGACCGCTTTAGATTCTTAGTCTCAACCTCATAAATCGTGGCTAAATCACTATCTATCATAACATGGAGACCTCTGATAGTATAGATTAGATCCTCTATGCTATTATGATTGAGGTGCAGATTTTGCACCACATACTGCGTGTTTACGCTACTACAGATAGCTCTATCATGGCGGTCGCTATTTGCGATGACCTCAATGCTATCCGTCTCTTTCTTTATGTTTTTCTTAGCCATTCTATTGTTTGTTTTTCAGTAAGAATTATTTCATATTGCAAAGGTACTACAATAATATGATACAGCCAAATGATTCTAGCAGATTGTTGCGGCAATTTCCATGATGACACACGATTATATTGTTAAGGGGAGCATAATCTCTCGTTCGAGATAATTAAATTCTGGAATTCCCAGATTCCTTAGCTTTTATAAACCATATGGACGAGACGGTTTAACCCGTTTCGTCCTTTTATATCTGCAATCAGCAATCCGCTTCTCCATTTTCTAGGATTATCTACGGAGATTCGTAAACGCAAGAAAGTCAATGACTTAGAATACCGTCTCTAATAGCTGTGGTTTTGCCTTCTAAAACCTATGCTTTTGGAGCCTAAAACCATAGGTATTGGAGCCTAAAACCATAGGTATTAGAAATGGGTCCCAAAACTCATTGTTCCAGAGCAAAGAAATGAAGGAATTCGTAGCCTTTTTATCTGTAATCTGCGAGACTTGCATGACTAAATCAAAATCCAACAGCTGTTTCTAAGGAATTCAGGAATCAAGGATTGGGCATAAGAGCCCATTTCATGCTGTTCTCATGAAATTCCGTTTGTTTTTCTTGCAATTATCATAAATAATCTTTATCTTTGCCCTTGAACTCGTTGAATACCGTGAAAGCCGTCGGGCGAGTCACTTAAGACGAGTCACATACATATAAAAAGGCGTTGGGCTAAGCTCTTTGACTTTGAGTGTGTAAGAATCTAGCAAACTCGAACGGATAGTAAAGAACAAATCAACGGCAGATGTCCCGTGCGATGGTTATATATTATAATACTAGTCATGATAAAGCACTTAAACAATAAAATCCAAAATGCAATTCAAATAGAATTATTCAAAGCAAAAAGTTCTATTCGGATAGCAGTATCATGGTTCACGAACGAATTGCTACTTCACCCATTAATCTTAAAACTACAAAGTGGAGTATCGGTAGAACTCATCATTAATGATGACGAGATAAATAAAGGAGGAGAGAACTCATTGGATTTTTCTGACTTGATTGCCAATGGGGGCAAACTCATGTGGAATACATCGAAACACCTTATGCATGAAAAGTTTTGCATTATTGATGATAGAGTTGTTATTACTGGTTCATATAATTGGACAAATAAGGCAGAGTTTAACCATGAAGATGTGACCATTTTTTATGACGAAGCAGATACTACATTGTTTTATAACGAGAACTTTAGAAAACTATCAAATCATTACGAAAAAGCTGATTCTTCTGCAATACATAAAACAAGCACAATTAGATATGAAGTTAAAGGTAGCATAATAGGAGACTTTTTTGTTGACAGAAATGGGGCTAAATACAGCAAAGATAAAAAAACCTTGATAAAAGGTGCTAATGTTGAGAAGTATGTAGTTGATGCCAACACAGAAATAATAGGTAAAGAGGCTTTTCGTAATTGTACAAGTCTTGATACAATAGTTCTGAATAATGTTATTGAGATCAAAGAACATGCTTTCTTGAATTGTTCTTCCTTACAATCGTTAGTTATTCCTGATAGTGTTACAAATATCAAGTTTAACGCTTTTCAAGGTTGTAAAAACATAAAAAGTATTAAAGTGTCTGAGAATAATCCTATCTACGATTCAAGAGACAATTGTAACGCAATAATTGAAACTTATGCAAATAAACTTGTAATTGCATGTAATAATTCTGAGATTCCCCCATCTGTAACAGAAATTGGAGAAAGTGCGTTTTATGGCTGTGTATTATTAAGGAACATAATAATACCAGATACAATAATTACTATTGGACCATATGCTTTTGAGAGATGTGAAGCTATAGAATCTATTGTTTTATCTAATTCACTAACGAGCATAAAAGAAGGAACATTTTATAATTGTTCATCCTTGCAAGGAATCATTGTACCTAATAATGTGGAGACCATTGCACAAGATGCTTTTTTCGGTTGTAAATCTCTACGTAGTATTATCATTCCGGAATCAGTTACTTCAATAGATTCTTGTGCATTCTCTATGTCAGGTTATTATGGAGATTATCCGATTGCTTTGGAAAAAGTAGTCGTTGACAAAAACAATAAGGTTTATGATTCAAGAGAAGAATGCAATGCTATAGTAGAGACTACGACAAACAAGTTGTTAGTTGGATCTGCAGGTACTACTATAATACCTGATTCTATTCAAGCCATTGGAGACTATGCTTTCTCTGGATGTGAATTATTAAAACGAATAGAGATTCAAAGTTCAGTTACAATCATCGAAGAAGGTGCTTTTTGTAGTTGTTCGTCATTGGAGTCAATTATAATTCCCAATTCTGTAACAACTATTGATAAGTCTGCATTTCAGAATTGTACATCACTGAAAGTAATTAGTATTCCTAATTCTGTAACTACAATCGGTAGTACAGCTTTTGATGGATGTATCTCATTAGAGACAATAAACATTCCAAACACAATAGACACTCTTGGCGTATGTGTTTTCAATAATTGTAGAAATCTCATAAACGTAGCATTACCCAATAGTATCACAAGAATACATGATAGAGCTTTCTGCGGATGCTGTAGCCTAACCTCCGTAACCATCCCCAATTCCCTCACCAGCATAGGAAACGGAGCTTTCAACGGTTGTACTAAGTTAAGTTCTATAACTATACCTCAAAGCGTTATTTCAATTGGCACAAGTGCTTTCCAGGGTTGTTCTTCTTTAAAGGAAATAACTATTCCTGATTCAGTAAGAAACATCGGTTACGATGCTTTTAAAGGATGTATTTCTTTGGAAATACTTAAGATTCCTAATGGAATAAATAGCATTGGTAATAATGCGTTCAAGGGATGCACATCTATAAAGAAGGTAACACTACCATCTACAATAGATTGTACAGAATTAGGTTTCGAGATAGACAATATGGTGGCTGATAGTATTATTTATTCTGATATACCTGATAATAGCCCAATAATCAAGGGAGGAAACCAAGAGGTCAGTTGTAGTTATAGCAACATTAGTAGATTTAATACCATTGACGTAAAACTTGATTTTCGAAATAGCGATAAACAGTATATTTGTTTTGGTGAAGAGAAGTTTTTGCTGAACAAGTTTCAAATAGGCTCTTCCCAAAGAAAAAGAACAGCCTTTATATTAGTAGATCCGAATGAGAAGAGAATTGGACTGCTCTATAAAGAAAACATGGAGATATCTATTCTCGTTTCACCCATGCGTAAATTCGTGTTTAAGATAGGTAATAACCCTGAATTTGAATGGCAAGGATTTGACATTGTTGGTACCCCAATAGATGTAAAACAATTCTGGGTGAATCTATTAATTGAAGGATTTGTAAACGAGAATCGGGATTATTATGGTGGACTTTCTTGTGAAGATATTGATTTTACTCCAGATAATGTATCTTTATGTTTTTCTCCAAACGAATTACAACGGAATTGTAGAAACTTCATTTTCTTTGAAATATACTACAATAATGGTAGAAAATATAGAATAGATATAATGAAGACTTTCCACAGAAGTGGTTATTTGGTCGATGAGCAGAATCCTAAGTACCCCTTCGTAACAAACAAAATCGTAGATAATTATTCATCTGAGGTAGGACAGCTTTTTGATAAATGTCCTTCTGTGCTCGTTTTTATTGCTGCTCTTATCGGGTGTAAACTGCATTGTGTGGAAGTTAAAAAGTATAGGATAGCGGGATATGATCCCAACAATAAAAATGGAGTGGATTATGATGAAAGACATAGTAGTGTGGCATCTTTCCCAATGTTTGAATTCGTAGGTCCGAAACCAATCATTAGAGAAGAATGGCTTGGTCAAGATGGAAATAGGAGAGCAGCAGAGTATATCGTTGAGCATTTTTATGCAAGATCATCCCTAAAATTCCATAGTTTGCCTAATATTAAAACTATCGATTCGATTTAATAATTCAGACACGGGTATCATTAAAACTGAATAACAATGGAAAAAACCATATTTGAACTAAAAACGAGCGTAGAAAGATACTATGCAGATCAGGTAAGTTTTATACCTTCTCAGGGTTATGGTGCTAAATTCAGTATCATAGAAACAAACAGCTATAATTGGAACAGGTTTGATGCTCTCTTTTATAAGAATCGACAAGATGGGGATATTGAAATGAACGGATGGACTTTCAGCAATATGATTAGCGGTGACTATCGTATATATAATCAGATGCCGTCGGATTCTCCAGAGTTTACAATCAAAGCAATTGACCCTCAACAACATCGGTGGGAGTTAAAAGTACATACAGAAGGATTCTTTAAAGAAGCAGCTGCAGATTACTTGAATAATATTGATTTCATCAGTAAGTTTCCTAATAGAGAGTGTGCCAAAGCATACTATTATGTCAAGAACAAGGAAGATAGCTATGAATCAACAGAGTTTTTGGGCTATTTGAAAAAGTTAAGAGATTATTATCAATCATGCTACCAGGAAGGAGAAAACGAACTCTTTTGGGATGAAATCAAAACGACCTACAATAAGGCGATTGAGGATTACAAAGAGTCAATCGATTCGCTGAAACTGTAGTATGAGCACAAGTCTTTTCATTTCGTACACTAATCAAAGCATTTATACAAGTGACAGACTAATGTGAGTTTTAATCTCCCCATGTCAAGGGACTGGTTCATGACATCTATGAACTTCCTCTGAAGGAGAAACTCTGTTATCTGTGCACAAACGTACTTTCCAATATGTCTATTTGCTCCGATTTTGAATTGGATGCAAAGGAACGGCATTTCCAAACCCAGACAGGGTATTGGAGAGTTAAAACGTTGTGCATGAGATATTAAATTCTAACTTTAAACAATTTTATGAGACACTGGTGTTTACAACTAATTCCTGCTATTTTTAGAAAAGACATTTGACATAGTTTTTTCCCTGTTTTCTTGCGCTATTTACAATTTATTTGTATCTTTGTACCGTGCTATCTTGTGGGATGCATAGCATGAAAGATTGCGTAAGAGCGTTTGGCATATTATCCCATTCTGAAATCTACATATTTTCAAGCTACTTAGGGTATGACAACAGTCCCCACGTTCTTAAATATATAACAAAAAAATACCGACTCAGGGGATTGGGAGGATGAATAATTATGAATAGAGTAAACTCATTAATGGATTCTCTTTTTAGAGGAAACGGAATCTACTTAGAAGATGTTAACCATCGAGAATTCTGGACAATGCGCATGCAATCATCCAAACTCGTGTTAAAAGGTTCTTGTCGTGAATTAAATTCTAATTTTCATCACAGTATTGTCGTGAAAGAGATTTCTACCAATAGGTTTCTTACTATCAATGAATGGGTCTTACAAGAGATTTTTTTTCAAGATAGTTGGAACTATCTATGCAAACCAGTACTCAAAGTGGTTGATCCTAACAGAACTGTCTTTTGGGTACATGTTCCCAAGAGTTTGGAACCCTATATCATTGATATACCGCATTCATCTGCTACAGATGAAGACCGCTTAAATCGCATATCAGAAGCTCTTGAAATCTTTCTTGAAGTAACAAATTATGCGAACAAAGAAGAGTATGAGAATAATAATTGAGTGATTTAACATGAACGTATTTTTTGTTCCAAAAGGGAAGTATTATCCCAGAGAAGTTCTTCTTTCCAAAATAATATATTCACTAGGCTATATAGACTGTAATATATATTGTACTAGTAAAACTTTTGGCAATCTAATGGTCATTATTATTTATGACGAAAGTTTCTTTGAAAATGGAGAATATAAAAAGTGGATTGGAGTTGAAGATTTTTACATGCCTGTATGGAAATTACTCATCAAAAGAGAATATAATGGAATGGGATTCGAGTATTCACTATTCGGTGCAAATTCTAATTACCCATCGAATTACTATGACGATTCCATTCTCGAATTATTAAGAAGTAAATTTCCATATTTGCCAGACAATCTTGACTATTCCGATTTAAATAGTGAAGAGGCAATATCCCTATATGAAGAAAAACTCAAGAAAGCCAGTGAAAAGGAATGCGAATTATATGAAAAAATAGCTGAATACCATGAAAAACTGATCAGGGAACGGCAAGAGAAGCTCGATGAATGGATGCTCGCCAAACATGAAGAAGAAATGCAGCGCTGGTTTGAAAAAGAAGGATACCGTGATGCCTATGATAATAATCCAGACGCTTTATGGAATACAGACTAATAAGGTCTTAATTCCATCAAACGCGCAGCGCATGCCGAGGGACCGTTCATGATATCCGCCCCCCAGAATAGTATTGACATTCTATATAAAATATAACAATGGAAACTAACAACAAAAATCTGTACATCATTGCTGGTTGCAATGGAGCTGGAAAATCAACTGCTTTTAGAAAAAAGCTAAAAGCCCAATTGGGAAATCCAGAATTTGTTAATCCAGATGTTATAGCAAGAGGTATTGATTCTGACCATCAGTGGGATGCAAGAATATCTGCTGGCAGAGAAACCCTTCAACAAATCGATGAAAATCTTGATAGAGGTGTTAGTTTCTGTGTGGAAACCACACTTACTTCAAGATCCTATGTTTCCATGATAAATAAAGCACATGCAAAAGGTTATTTGGTCCACCTATATTATTTTTGGTTAGAGTCTGCCGAAGCTTCTTTTAGACGAGTACTACAAAGGGTAGAAGAAGGAAGAAATAATAGTAGCGTTGATAATCATATGATACCTGAAGATATTGTTAGAAGGAGATATCCTAAAAGTGTTGACAACCTGGTACGTATTTTCATTCCTATTGTAGATTCTTGGCATGTTTATGACAATAATCTAGGAATGGCATTGTTGGTGGCAGATTCTGACCGTGTGTATGATCCTGTCATGTGGGATATCATTAAACAAAATGATCCCAATGTCGCCGTTACAAGTGTAAATATCAATAGCCTTGTTAAAACAGTGGGTATAAGAGATTTTTCAGAAAAGGTCCTGCTCGACAAATTGCAACGTAACGAGTCTGTCATCTATTCAATCGAAGGTAGGGTTGAGAAGTTCAATCCAGATGATATTTTATGGCTATATAACAATTTACAACGTGATCTGGAAGATTGGGAAATAGAGCATCTAAGAAACTTAGCTAAAAATGGACTTGAACAACATTATTTTAATGGCAAACACTTCCCTGCATCAATGGTATTAAGGTTGTACGGTTTTCTGTCAGAATCGGCTTCCGAAGACTTCAAAAAATAACTCTGATTTCTCTCATCTCTTGTCATTTCTCAAAAACTAAAGAACAAATATGCAATACATTCGCTTTTACAAGAACCGGTTACCCTTTAAGCCCAAGACTAATGTGGTCATCTATTTTGATGTGACAGGAATTGGGCAGAAACTTTATTATCATGTCATTAACCAGTACTATGACCGTATTGAGAAAGAATTCCGTCGTGGTGGACTGGAGTTCTGTTACCTGCCGAAAATTGCAAATGACATGGATTTAAGAAAGATCTACCGTTATTTCAATCCACAGGCAGGTCCAAATGAATATGATCCTTACATTGACTTATATACAGACCGCGATCTGCTTGAATATCTCGTAGCCGATTTCGATGAAAACCGACTGAAGCCTGGCATCATTCAATACAAGGGTGAGTCTTTCGATAATGAAGAGACCTATACATTTGCCTATACTCAACTACCGGATTCTTTTGGTGATTCTCCCTTGGAATTGGTCAAAACGTATATCAAGCAACATGGTATTTCCACTAGCATTTTTGGAAATGCCTATATGCAGAACGAAGCTGTGGCAGAAGCAGTAACACCGGCTGCTATTGACACGTTTCCAAGCAAATGTAACTTAGACTTTGCCCCAAAGTCATCAAGTACCATCCCTGTAGAGTCTGACGAACCGTCAATTGAAGAGATGATGAGTGATGTGCAGATACTCGTGGAACGACTTCGTCAGAGCGGGGTTGGAGAAATAGCACTTCAGCGACTTTTTAAACCCACACAGCGGCTGAGTCGAATGCATATACGCTATGGCCGCATCTTTCTACAAGACTACAATAACATGGAGATCAAGATGCATCCTTTGTCAAAAGCTCTCTACTTGCTTTTCCTGCGTCATCCAGAGGGCATTATGTTCTCCAACCTGCCTAATTACCGCGATGAGCTTCTTCGCATATATGGAATGATTTCGGGACGAGACAGTATTGATGAAATCCGTAGAAGCATTGACGACATGACTGACCCCACACGAAACTCCATTAACGAGAAGTGTTCTCGCATTAAACAGGCATTTCTGAGAGAGTTTGATGACAGCATTGCCCGAAACTACTATATTACAGGTGGAAGGGGTGAAGCCAAGAAGATTCTTATACCAAGGGAGATGGTCACCTGGATGCCAAGGGACTGGTTCATGACATCTAATACAACAAAAATTGTGCCAGACAGATAATTACGTGATATTGAGCGTATTACATAAGATTTGGAGATTTCAAGGAAATGCTGTAACTTTGCAGCGTTGCTCGAGCACCGGCTTCACCTCAGCAAAAAAGCAAGCTTTCTGCATTCGGTTTGCACGGTCCTTGCAGCCGCGTTTGGGATACTCTCAGATGTGTTTCACTAAAACTTGTTCTCATGTTTAACAAAACAATCATGTATACTAAACTCGCATGGGTTTATGTAAAAGGAATCTGCGGCCTCCGTCGCAAGGTGTATGACCTCCGGTTCGTCTATGAACCGGCAGATAAACTGTGTGATTACATTTATATCAAGCAAATTAAACCATCATGTTAACACTATTAATTGCTTTTATAATCTTTGTAGCTTTCTTAGTATTTGGTATTATTTCTGTTGGAAAAGCCATGCAAGTAATTTCCAAATACAGAAAGAATGTGGAAATGGATGAATTATCAGAAATAATTGATTCAGAATAATATGGTATATGTAATTACTATTCTTCTTATTCCATTTGTCTTAAAATATCTATGGACAGTCATTAATATTTGGCATATTGGTAAAATTGATAAAGAAGAAAAAGGCATTACTCGTCGTGCGAATTATCTTATTTCAAGTGTTGCAGAGAGTAGTCCGGAACCATTGATCAATATAATGCCAAACTTTATAGATTCTCAGTTTCAAGGAGAATGGGCATTATATTCTTGTTCTATGACTGCGTTTGCTTTAGCAAATATAGGTATTCTATATAACAAGAAGGATACCATGATGAAGCATATTAGTAGCTTGATAGATATAGTATTATCTCCGCAAATACGAAGATATGACAAAGTACGATGGGGTGAGGATCCTTTGGATAGTCTTGATGGAAATAATAGCCATATTTCTTATTTAAGCCATCTTGCATGGATGATAGGTAAATATAAACAAATTGGTGGAGATTTGAGATATGATAATCTATATCATTCTGTCTGTGCTACTATGAACCGTAGGATTATACAAAGTTCTTGTTTGAATGTTCCAACATATCCTGGAGAAAATATTTATATTCCAGATATGCTTGTTGCTATTGTTGCTCTTTCGGACTATGCACAATTAAATAATGGAATGTACAAAACAACAGTTGATAAATGGGTATATCATGCTAAAACAAAATGGATTGATAAATCAACAGGACTTTTAGTTTCTTTCTTATCAGAAGTTGGTTACCCAATACAAGGTGTAAAAGGTTCTTATTCTGCTTTGAATTGCTATTATTTATCTTTAATTGACTATGACTTTGCACAAGAACAATACTCTCTTCTTAAATCAAATTTTAAAAAGAGTTTTCCTCTTAAAGGAATCAAAGAATATTGTGATAAAACAAGCTGGTACAATTGGGACATTGATGCTGGTCCAGTCATTATGAATATGAGTCCTTCGGGAACAACTTTTACCATAGGTTGTGCAACTAGTTGTAATGACTTAAAATTTAGGAAACAGTTATTGACAACGGCAGAAATAATTGGTCATACAATTACATGGAACAAGAAAAGTCATTATCTGTTATCTCGTTATTTCTTAGTTGGAGAAGCTATCGCATTAGCAATGAGAACTACTACTCCAGATGCCAAGGGACAGATACTGTTTTAAAAACCAAACTTTTTGGATTAAAAGTGAGGCATTTTAACAATCCTTGTCTATTTATTGCATTTACACGCAGCATTCATGCCCTGTTTTCAATGTAAATTGCGACAGGGCTCTGCTGTGATGTGAGATTCAGTGCTTAGCGAGTTCCATAACAACAATCAGTGTATGGCGTTTATCGTCTGCGGCGATGTTTTTCTGATGTTTACGGGTGCAGCCGCACTGGCTCTCCTCAGCAGTGTGCTATGTTTTATGATTATTTCTTTGTTATTTAAAAGGATTTGATTAACTTTGCAGCCACCAAGGGAAGACTGCGTTCTGCGGCTATTCTTCAGCCAATGTTCCAACATCTATCCCGTGAGGCTGGCCTTCAGTGGTTTCAGCCTCTTTCTTTTGCCTATTACATGCAGGCTTGTCACGTGTCGGGT